>Ga0265294_10009126_pt1 | contig 11476 bp, 13 predicted proteins | sample MunlanPumphouse3_FD_192504 | JGI IMG/M metagenome (GOLD analysis project Ga0265294, IMG submission 192504) | Groundwater microbial communities from a municipal landfill in Southern Ontario, Canada - Pumphouse #3 | ecosystem: Environmental > Aquatic > Deep subsurface > Groundwater | place...
ATTTTCAATAAGTTGGATTTTATCGGAGACTTTTGCTCCGCCGAGAATAGCTGTAAATGGATGTTCAGAATGGCTCAACACTTTTTCCATAGCATTTACTTCTTTTGCCATCAGTAAGCCAAAAGCCTTATGATTTTTGTCGAAATAATTAGCGATAATTGTGGTAGAGGCATGCGCTCTATGAGCAGTGCCGAAGGCATCATTAACGTAGAAGTCGCCTAAGGAAGCGAGTTTTTGAGAAAATGCTTCATCACCTTTGGTTTCTTGTTTATAAAAGCGTAAATTTTCGAGGAGCAAAACATCGCCTGGTTTAAGTTCGGCGGACATTTTTACAGCAGAATCGCCGATGCAGTCGTCAGCAAACAGAACTTTAGTATTAAGTTGTTCTTGAAGGTAGTCAACAATATGGCGTAAAGAGTATTTATCTTCAGGACCATCTTTGGGTCTACCAAGATGCGACATCAGAATAACAGAGCCGCCATCTGCAAGAATTTTTTTAATCGTAGGCAAAGCGGCATCAATTCTATTTGTACTTGTTATTTCAAATTTATCGTTAAGAGGAACATTGAAATCAACTCTTACAAGTACGCGTAATCCTTTAAAATTAAAATCATTAACTGTTTTCATTATAAAATATTTATTAGTAATAACTTACGACTAAAAGCGTTTCTTTTGTACGACAGACAGAAACGCGAATTTTTAATTTGAACGCAAATATATACAAATTCTGCTGATATATTCAACAATTAACGGAAAATACTATTAAAGAAATTATTAAACGGCATCATCAGCTTTGCGGCACTGATAACAGCATCGGAGCATTGAATTGGATTTGTTAGAACATCATCAGACAAATTGATGTAGACAAAGAAATTTTTGAATTTAAGATATTCTGCGGAAGGGTCATTTTTATCGAAGCCCATCGGCACTCTTGTAAGTTTGTAATCTGTAGACATTTTGCCAAATTTTTTTATAAAAGCCGGCGCATTGATAATAGAATAGAACTCGTCAAAATTGTTATATATTGCATAACGTATTTCTGTAAGTTCATCTTTTTCAGGCATATACACGCCTGCAGAGAAGAAACTTTCATTAGGTTTAACGTGCAGATAATATGTTGATAAAGATGATATATTTTTACCTTCCGGATTTATACAGGCACCAAAATTCAGTTTATAAGGGTCTTTATTTTTACAAAAGCGTGTATCCCGAGCTATTCTGAAAAGTCCTTTTTTAGGATCGAATGGTTTAATTGAATTATCGAATTTAGAGATTTCTGCAGTAAAATACAATACAGTTTGCAAGACACTTTCCTTTGCTGCTTCATATTTTTCTTGATTTGCATGAAACCATTCTCTGTTATTATTGCGTTCAAGGTCGCTTAAAAAATTTAAAGTTGCTGTATTAATCATAAATAAAGTTTTTGTGGAGAATATGGGACTCGAACCCACTGCCTTTTGATTGCGAACCAAATGCTCTACCAGATGAGCTAATTCCCCATTACCTTTGCAACCCGCAAAGATATGAAAAATTTATTATTTTAATGTAATCGAATAATTATAAGTTTTTGATTTTTTTTCTTCTTTAGATTTTTCTTCCGGCTTTAAATAGCAAATTCGGACATTATTATCCGGCATTTTACCCGTATTACGCAACGCAAAATTTATTGTAGTCTTATTAGTCTTTTTAACTCTGAAGCCACGATTTAAAACATTGCCGAATTTCAACATACGTATCAGTCGTAGAGCCTCTTCATCGCAAGACGGACACAATTTATGAATAACTTTTGCAGAAACGACATCGCCGTCATCATTAATTTCGTATTCCACAGTCACAGTTCCTTCAACACCATCGCGGATTGCATCTTCAGGATACTTAAGGTTAGTGCGTATAAATTCCTGAAAAGCCTTTTTCCCACCCGGATATTCAGGTAATTTAATAAATGATTTCTGTTTTTTTGACATTATGGTTTATGATAATTTCATCGGCAAATATACAGATATTTCTTTAACTGCAAAGCCATACTTTGAAAAGCTCCAACTATTCTCTATTGTGCTATATTTCAACATGCTTACAAAACTTTTTTGTGATTTAATAACAAAAAAACGTGCAACAATCATAATGTTAAATCGTTTGATTTGTATTACTTTTGTGCAATTTGTATTAAAAACATATATTATGATGTATCGAAGATATATTATGCTTATTTGTTGTTTTTCAACTCTATTTTTATTCAGCAATATTTTATTATCCCAAGAAACATGGACATTGAAACAATGTATAGAATATGCTCATGAGAACAGCATTCAAATAAAGCAGGCGAATATTTCGTTAGAAGAAAGCAAAATAGACGAGAAGCAAAATTATGCTTCCTTATTTCCAACAGTCAGTGCATCTGCCGGCTTGGGTGTAAGCCACAGCAAGGCGACGGCGACAAGTGCGAATAACACCTACGGATTAAGTGCCGGTGTAACGCTCTTTAACGGTTTACGCCAATATAACAGTTTGCAAGAACAAAAATTAAATGTTTCTTTAAGTGAATTAAGTTTAGCATCAATACAAAAAGATATTGACCTTTCAATAGTTCAGTCTTATATACAATTATTGTATATGCAAGAAGCCTTGGTTATATCGCAACAAAATTTGGAAGCATCTGAAGCACAGATGTCAAGGTCAAAAGATTTATTACAAGCCGGTTCAATATCCGAAAGTGACTATGCTCAAGTAGTTTCCCAAAACAGCAGCGACAAATATCAAGTAATTTCAGCACAAAATTCGTTGAACGAGATGAAACTTAAGTTAAAGCAGTTATTAGAATTAGAAATTAATGACGAAATTAATGTTGAATCTTATACGATAGAAGAATCCGAGATATTGGTTCCTATACTTGACAAAGAAAGTATTTACAATAAATCTTTGCAGGTGATGCCCGAAATAGCGATGACAAAAATCAATCAGCAAGTATCTGAATTGAATTATAAAAGTTCAAAAGGAAATTATTACCCGACAATTTCGGCAAATGCGAGCATAGGTACAGGCGTATTATTAAACGAAAGCACCTGTTTTTCGGCACAGTTCGTAGATGGCTTTTCAGAATCATTTTCATTGAATATCAGCATTCCTATTTTCTCCGGATTACAGACTAAATCGAGTGTACAAAAAGCAAAAATCAACATACAAAACACACAATTACAAGGCATTTCAGAAAAAAAATCATTATTAAGTACAATAGAATCGCTATACAACGATGTTACTTCCGCACAAAGTCAATATATAGCTTCCAAAGAGAGCTTAACTGCTTCAGAATTAAGTTACAACTTAGTAGAAGAGCAATTTAACCTCGGATTAAAAAATGCAGTAGACCTGTTAGTTGAAAAAAACAACTTTTTATCAGCTCAATTATCTTTAATTCAAGCTAAATATTCTGCAGCTTTGGCAATTAAACTTTTAAACTATTATCAAGGGTTACCAATAGAATAAACTATTCAAAATAAATAGACATGAAATCAAATAAAAAGAGAATCAGAAGGATAATAATATTAATTCTCATTATAGGCATAGCTGTTGCTTTATACTTCTTCTTTCGTTCTTCTAATGTAGTCACTACTACTTTAAACACCAAAATGATAGAAGTGGGTGTTATCAGCAACAGTGTTACGGCTACCGGCACCATAGAGCCGATTTCCACTGTAGAAGTAGGCACACAGGTTTCCGGCAACATAGACAAATTGTACGTAGATTACAATTCTGTCGTTAAAAAAGGTCAGTTATTAGCCGAATTAGACAAAACTGTTTTGCTTTCGACATTGAAAACACAGGAGAACAGTCTTGCGTCGGCAGAAAATGAATTAGATTATCAGAAAAAAAATTATGAAAGGACTAAAGGTCTTTATGAAAAGAAGTTAGTAAGTAATTCAGAATATGAAACTGCGGAATATCAATATAAGACAGCATTATATTCATACAACAGGGCAAAAGAGCAGGTTGTCACCGCTGAAACCAACTTAAGTTATGCAACAATCTACTCGCCGATAGACGGCGTTGTGCTGTCAAAGTCCGTTCAGGAAGGGCAGACAGTTGCGGCAAGTTTCAGTACTCCTACTCTGTTTACCATAGCAGAAGACCTCACTCAAATGCAGGTAATAGCAGATATTGACGAAGCCGATATAGGTCAAGTTAAAGAAGGGCAAAGTGTAGAATTTACAGTTGATGCCTTTCCGGATGATGTTTTTAGCGGAACTGTAACTCAAATTCGTTTAGAAGCCCAAGTCACTTCCAATGTTGTAACCTACAATGTTGTCATAGAAGCTCCCAATCCGGAGTTAAAATTGATGCCCGGCTTAACTGCAAATATCAACATTTACACATTATACATGGACAGTGTTCTTTTACTTCCGGTAAAAGCTGCCACTTATATGCCATCAACGGCAGAAGCTCCAAAGAAAGGCAAACAAGGTCCACCACCTGATATGGAAGAAGGAAATCCGCCGGCAGATATTGCAGATGCACAATTTCCTGCGCTATCACAAAATAATAATGAAAATACTAAGATGGTATGGCTAAAAGATGGTGACAACAAAAAGCCGTGTCGTGTATCTGTGGGGATTTCAGATGGTATTAATTATCAGGTTCTTGATGGGCTTAAAGAAGGTGATGTTGTCATAATATCAGAATCTAAAGTTGTAGAAAAAGCAGAATCGGCAGCTCAAAGCAGTCCATTAATGCCGGGACCACCGGATAAGAAAAAATAAAAAAGTCACAAGATGAATACTTCAGACGAAATAATAAAAACACATGATATAAAACGTGATTTCATTGTTGGAGACGAGACAGTACATGCTTTACGTGGTGTATCGTTCGGCATTAAACGAGGTGAATTTGTCACCATAATGGGTACCAGCGGGTCGGGAAAATCTACGCTGTTAAACATCCTTGGTTGTTTAGATACGCCAACGGCAGGAGATTATTATTTAGACAGCATCTTGGTTCGCAGCATGAACAAAAATGAGCGTGCCACCTTACGTAATTTAAAAATAGGCTTTGTCTTTCAGTCGTATAATCTTTTACCAAAGACTACAGCCATAGAAAACGTAGAATTACCTTTGATATACAATCCGGAGGTATCGGGCAAAGAGCGTTACGAAAGAGCTGTGGCGGCATTAGAAGCAGTAGGTTTGCACGACCGTATTCACCACAAATCCAACCAGTTGTCCGGCGGTCAACAGCAGCGTGTAGCTATCGCAAGAGCCTTAGTCAACGACCCTGTCATAATCTTGGCAGACGAAGCCACCGGAAACTTAGACTCCCGCACTTCATACGAAATCCTAACTCTAATGCAAGAGCTTTACAACAAAGGACGCACAATAATATTTGTAACTCACAATCCGGAGCTTGCAACATTCAGCAGCCGAAATATCGTCCTCAAAGATGGCAGAATAACACAAGATACCTATAATGACAATATAGTATCTGCAAAAAAGATACTTCAACAATTACCGGTAGAAAATTAATTTATTGACAATCAATAATATATGAATATAAACAATTTATTTAGAATAGCCTTAAAATCCATAGCCAACAATAAGATGCGTTCATTGCTGACTATGCTTGGCATCATCATAGGTGTAGCATCTGTAATAACGATGCTTGGCATAGGACAAGGCTCTAAAGACAGCATCAGGTCTAATATTTCGGAGATGGGCTCTAATATGATAACCATTCGTCCGGGTGCAGACATGCGCGGTGGAGTACGCCAAAGTAGCTCCGGCATGCAAACCCTGAAGATGAAAGATTACGATGCCATAGTAGCCAACTGTCAATATCTTTCTTATGTTTCGCCTTTAGTAAACGCCTCAGGACAAGCTATTTACAGCTCCAACAACACTCCTACTACCATGTACGGTGTCAATGAAAATTATTTGGAAATAAGACAATATGATATTGTAGACGGCGAGATGTTTTCAGAAAAAGACATCAATAGTTCAGCAAAAGTCTGTATTATCGGTCAAACAGTAATAGAAAACCTATTCCCTGACGGTTCAGACCCGCTTGGCAAAATAATACGCTTCAATAAAATACCATTCAGAATTGTCGGTATTTTAGAAGAAAAAGGCGACAACAGCATGGGCATGGACCAAGACGACCTTATCCTCGCACCATATACGACAGTTCAGAAAAGATTATTAGCAATAACTTATCTTCAAAGCATAGTAGCCAGTGCAACAAGCGAAGAAGATAACGACTTGGCAATAGAAGAGATAGAAACTATTTTAAGAAACAATCATGGTATAACAAACTCCGATGACGACGACTTTTATGTACGTTCACAACAGGAGATGCTGGAAATGATGAGTTCTACACTTAACATGCTGACAATATTATTAGCCTGTATAGCAGGAATTTCATTGTTAGTCGGTGGCATCGGCATCATGAACATAATGTTTGTGTCGGTAACGGAACGCACTCGTGAAATAGGCTTGCGTATGTCTATTGGCGCAAAAGGACGCGACATTTTATGGCAGTTTTTGATAGAAGCCATCGTCATAAGTATTACCGGCGGATTGTTAGGAATATTTCTAGGGATAGGAGTTTCTTATATTATAGAAAATTTGTTTAACTGGCCCATATCCATTCAATTATACACGGTAATTTTGTCATTTACAGTATGTTCCATAATAGGTATTTTCTTTGGATGGTATCCGGCACGCAAAGCCTCAAATTTAGACCCGATAGAAGCAATACGCTACGAATAAACTTTCATACAAAAAAACTTTTATTTGTTTATGCTATGTGGATTTTTTTCCTGACTTTTGCATTCTTAACATAATACGTCATTCATGAAATTTAAACCTATTGAATTAGAAGACAAGGCTATCATTGAAAGTTTTACTTATCGCTATAATCTATGCAACTGCGATTTGGCATTTTCCAACATGTATGCTTGGCGCAACACTTATCACACAGCATGGACAATAGTAGATAATTTTCTGATTATCAGATTTTATGTTGATGGAAGTCATAGAATAGCATATCTTCAGCCTCTTGGAGACGGCGACTTTACACATTTGATACCTTTGCTCGAAAAAGATGCTAAAACCAACGGGCAGTGTTTAAGAATTACAGATTGTACGCCCGAAGGAGTGGCAATGATACGCCGCACACATCCGGAATTTGGCTTTTGGGATAACCGCGATTTAGATGACTATGTCTATAATGCAAGCGACTTACGAAATCTTGAGGGAAGACGTTATCAACAAAAACGCAATCACATCAATAAATTTGAAGATAATTACAAATACGAATACCACCCTTTGACAGCTGAAATGATTGAAGAATGTTTACATCTTGAATGCGAATGGTGTTCTAATCGTTCCGACAAGATGGACAAGCTCTCTGCTGAACAATTGTCTATACGACTTGCTCTCGAAAATTTTGATGCTTTGCATTTAATAGGCGGCACTTTATATGTTGACGATAAAATGATTGCTTTCACGTATGGTTCAGCTATCAACGATAATTCGTTTGACACGCATGTAGAAAAGGCAAACACGGCGTATGACGGCGTATTTCCGGTTATCAACAAGCTTTTTACCAAGCATTTGCCCGAAAATTTTATCTATATAAATAGAGAAGAAGATTTAGGCATTGAAGGGTTAAGAAAATCCAAACAGTCCTATCATCCGGCTTTTCTTCAAAAGAAAATTATTGGCTATAAATTCGATAAAAGACAAGTCCGGATAAAAGCATTATGGAAAGATGTTTTCGGCGATGACGACCTTATCATTGAACAATATTTAATTAATCATTATTCTCCTTGTTGTACATTTACTCACTCTGAAGGAGATGTAATTGTTGCGATGGTTCATTTTATCCCGATAGGTGATGTGGCTTATATTTACGCAGTTGCGACAGCTGTAGAATATCGTGACAGAGGCTTATGTGCCGATTTAATGCAAAAAGCCTTAAACTTTGCACGCAAGAAGGGTTTAAGAATGGCAGCTCTTATTCCGCAGGAAGAATGGCTGAAAAAATATTATGCGCAATTTGGCTTTGTAGACACGCAAACACCCGTCACTTTTAATGTATGGGACGGCTATGATTTCGGCACCGGCAACACTTCAAAAGATATTGCTATGACATTATGCTTTGATGACACTAAATTCACAGATGAAAGTTTAGTGCTTAATATATTGGAAGATATTTGTTAATCAATAAATTAATTATTTTACAATTTAAAAACATTGATTATTTCTGTAAAGCATGACGAACCCCAATGATAATCATTGTCCAAATTCCGATTAAAAAAGCAAACATAAAATATGTACTCAAGATATTGCCGGAAAATGATGCCGGCTGTAAATCTAAGAATATTGCGTTCCATATTTGATTAAAAGTTGTTTTAATCAAACTGTATTTGTCAAATAATAATATCGTCAAAAATGCCAAGCAGCCAACAATGCACAAAGTATTCCAAAAAATTGAAAATTTTTTTGCTTTTTGTGAAATAGCAGCATTTGCAACTTTTTGCGAAAAGCCTTTATCTTTTATTTCATGACGATTTTCGTGCATGAAATCGAACAACATTTTATCAGTTTCTTCCATAACCTTTATTTTTTAACCATTCAGCCATTTTTGTTTTGCCTCTTGTAAGATGAGATTTCACTGTATTTTGGGGCATTTCCGTTATTTCTGAAATAATTTCTAAACTTAAATCTTCCATATAAAAAAGAGTAATACAAGTACGTTCATTTTCTTTCAAAATTTGCAAAGCATTAAAGACATCATATTTTTGTTCTATATCTTTTGATATATCATCGACTTGAATATTGATATTTGCTGCGATATTTTTGTTGTATGATTCCATAATTTCCTTTTTCCTGATGTGGTCGCATAAGGTGTTGTAAGCGATACGATACAGCCATGTTGAAAAACTTGACAGACTTTGAAACTTGGCGAGGTTGGTATATGCTTTGATAAAAGTATCTTGCGCCAAATCATCGCTAAGAGCTTCGTCGTCGAGGGTTTGATGCAAAAAATACCGTCTTATCAAAGACTGGTATTTTTTGACGAGAAGCTCAAAAGCATGATTGTCATTTTCAATCAGCACCTTAGCTATCAATGTTTTGTCATCTGTCTTCATTCAGACCGCCGCATCATTATGAATAATATCACAAAAATAATTACTTTTCTTCTATTACTTCATTATTACTTTTGCGGGTTATCCACCATGCGATAACACGACCGATGCCAATCAGGATAAACAACAGACCGATGCTTGCATAACGTATATCTGCGAGCGCCAATAAAATTACAGCAAGACCTATTCCGACAGCTAAGAAAGTCAATCCCTGATTAAGAAAATTCACCTGCTTTTTAGGGGTTTCAAAGACAGAGTCGGGAATTTCTTTTCCGCTTTCAATAGCCTTTTCTATCAACGCATATTTAAGTTTACTCTTTTTAAAATTTAAGCAGAGTAAAACTATTAATACAGGTAGAGCCATAGTACACGCCACTGCCATTATAGGAATTAAGCTGTTAAACATAGCCGAAACATAAAACCCAAAATTCTCAGTACCATTTGCAAAAGAAAAAATGCTGACACTTGCGAGCATTACTAATAAAAAAAACTTTTTCATTTTCTAATAATCATTAAAGTTAATACAACATTTAGACGCATAAAAAAATGAAAAAGTTGCAGATATAAAAATTTTTTATTCGTAGGATGTTATCGGATACCATTTCATATCTTCAGGAATTCTTAAAAACAAATTAACAGTATCTGTAACCTCTCTATATGTTATAATAGCAAAATTATTATATATACTTTTTGTATCAAAAGAAGCTGATGTACTAGTTCTTTCATCATTGCTATTTACAACAGATAAATCTATGTTGCCGTCGGTAAACACTTTATAAAACTTGTGCTGCAAAGTTGATGTTATATTAAAATCCATGAAAACATTATCGCCATCACATATTGATTCATCACAATGAAATTCCGGTTCAACGGCAATATGACCACAGCCGGTCATGTAGAAATCGGTATTAAAGATAGTAGAAGGGACAAACATCTCCGGATTTATGATTGCCACATTAATATAAGATAAAGCGTTCAAGCTGTTAGTAACAGAGATATCCCATGTTGTTGCATTATTATGAGTAATTTTCACATATTTTTTGCCACCATAAAGACATGAATAATAAGGTACTCTATTAATTGTTATATTCCATTCTGCATTTATTTCAGAAAGGGTTTTACCGTTGGTAATTATTTTGTAATAAACGACATTGTTATCCATAATCAGCCACACATTTTCTTGATTGTCCTAATTAATGATATAAGCGTTGTTAATATCATTGACTCTGATACTTTCTGCGACAGAATCATTTGCCGCTTCCAAGTAAGTATTAAAAACGAAAGCTATATTGCTGTTATTTTCAATATTTTCAGATATTATATAATTCCATACGTTAAAAATCTCCTGCCCACGTTTTGTTAAATCGTCTTGTCTTTTTTCTTCTACACAACTGCTCAGCATGACTAAGACCAAAGAGAATAAACTTATTATAATTATATTATTACGTTTCATAATGATTATATTTAATGATTAAAACAAAAAAACTACTTATTACTGAATCTATATCCGAATCCTGCATATATAAAACCTTTGTTACCGATACCAAGTTCGGTAAAGCCATAAAATTTATGTCCGACAGAGATGCCTATATAAGTTAATTGAAAAGCGGGGAACATATCTATAGAGACGACCGGTTCTTCAGGGGTGTCAGGGTGAGAAACCGAAGAGCATATTGAAGCTCCAAGTCCGACTGCAGAATAAAGAGTTACGTATTTTGTATTAAGATATGAGAATCTTACTGTGGGGATAATAGATAACATTTCGGTATGATCGCGGCAGAGGATTTCCTCCGTAAACAAATCTCTTACATTCTGACGAGCACTGAAGTAATTGATTTGTCCGCCTAACCATAACCATTTTTTCAATCTCAGCATATATCCGGCTGTGATAGAAGGGGTAAAATATTCATGTCCCAAGTAAGTATCTGCTCCGAACCAGTCGTATCTAATCTCCGGATATTGGTCCATGAATATAAAACTTGTTCCTGAAAAAAGTTTATCTATAGCCGCATCACCAACTCAGAGAGTAAACTCATGTTCTATAGAAAATTTTTCAGTAGATTTTTCAACTTCATCTTGTGCAAAAGACACAAAGTACAAAGGAAATAGTAGTAGTAAAAATGCCATTGCTTTTTTCATATTCCGATTAATTAAACGTTAGTATCTGTTATAACGAATGTTAAGAAATTTTTATTGTTATTATTTTTATTTATTTAATAAAGTTAAGCCGTAGATTCTTTAGCATCGCAAAAATACAATAAATAGTTGAGAAATATAGATTTAAAGGTGTAATTTTTGATTTTTTTGATATTATGTCAAATTTGCATTAGTTGCATTTGA
>Ga0265294_10009128_pt1 | contig 11475 bp, 15 predicted proteins | sample MunlanPumphouse3_FD_192504 | JGI IMG/M metagenome (GOLD analysis project Ga0265294, IMG submission 192504) | Groundwater microbial communities from a municipal landfill in Southern Ontario, Canada - Pumphouse #3 | ecosystem: Environmental > Aquatic > Deep subsurface > Groundwater | place...
CTGGAGCAAGAGGTACTCTGCGACCAAGCTCTTCGACTCCAATCCGGATTTCGTCAAACTGGCTGAAGCCTTCGGTGCCAAGGGCATCAGGATAGACAGGCCGGGGGAGATAGGCGAGGCCCTGAAGAGCAGCATGGACAGCGGGGAGACGTGCCTGGTAGACATACTCATCGACCCGGAGGAGGATGTCCTTCCCATGCTTCCCCCCGATCCGAACATCCCCATGGTCAAAGGTCGGTGCCCTTACTGCTGACGTTATCCTTATACCCGAGGAAGGGTTAGCCCAAGGGCAGGAGAAGCGCAACGATGAAGATCTATCACGATGCGGATGTTGATTTAGACATACTCAAAGGAAAGAAGGTAGCCGTTCTCGGATACGGGGCGCAGGGAAGGGCTCAGGCCCTCTGCTTCCATGATTCCGGCCTCAACGTAACAGTGGGCGTCAGGAAGAACGGAAAATCCTGGAAGAAGGCGAAGGAGGACGGCCTCAAGGTCGCCGAGATACCCGATGCCGTGAAAGGAGCTGATGTGGTCATGATGCTCCTGCCTGATGAGGTCCAGCCGGACATTTACAAGGAAATGGTGGAGCCGAACCTCAAAGCAGGGGCTGCGTTGGAGTTCGCTCACGGATTCGCGATAACTTACGACCTGATTGTACCGCCCAAGGACGTGGACGTCATTATGATGGCTCCGAAGGCCCCGGGCGACATGGAGAGGCTCATGTTCCTCGAGGGATTCGGCGTCCCGGCTCTGGTGTGCGTTCACCAGGATATCACCGGTAACGCCAAGAAGATCGCACTGGCTCTTGCCAAAGGCCTCGGATCCACAAGAGCGGGTGTATTCGAGACCACCTTCGATAATGAGACCAAGACCGACCTGTTCGGCGAGCAGGCTGTCCTCTGCGGCGGTCTTACAGCCATGATAAAAACAGGATTCGATGTGCTCGTCGAAGCGGGATACCCTCCCGAGATGGCCTATTTCGAGGTGCTCCATGAGACGAAGCTCATCGTTGACCTGATCAACATGGGCGGTTTCGAGCACATGTGGTACGTGGTGTCCAACACCGCCGAGTTCGGCGGTCTCACCAGAAGGGACAGGGTCATAACCGAGGAATCGAAGAAGGGGATGGAATCCATTCTCAAAGACATAGAGACGGGCAAATTCAAGGACGAATGGCGCGCCGAATGGAAGGCCGGCCTCAAGAACCTCAAGAAGATGGAGAAGGACGAGTCGGAGCTCCAGCTCGAGGTCGTGGGCAGGGACATAAGGAAGCTCTTCGAAAGGAAGAAGGCGTGAACGCAGTAACCTTCCGGACAAGGATCGGGGAGTACAGAGGGGAGCTGAGGAAATCAGCCTTCTCCGACGCCCTCTGGCTCTCCCTTCCTGTGTCATCCGTCATCAATATGCTGGGCTGTGAGATCTACTTCGAAGTGCCCACGGAATCAGAAGCGGTAGGAGAGAAGGTCACTGTCCTTGATAAAGGAGATATTGCATTCTGGCCCGGAGTCGGTGCGATATGCCTCTTCTTCGGCCCCACTCCTCTGAGCGGGAAGGACGGGAGACCTGTCTCCCCTTACCCCGTCGTGAAGATAGGAAGGCTCATCGGCGAGATCGATTCCCTGGCCGATGTCGGGGATCGTACAGGCATAGTGATCGAAGCAGCCTTCTGATCACCGAATGACGGTTACGTTCTTATCAAAATCCGTCAGCCTGCGGCATCCGTTCTCAGTCACCAATACAGTGTCCTCGATCCTTATCCCGCCGATGCCGCTTATGTATATCCCGGGCTCGGCGGATACTACGTTGCCTGCTCTCAGGATCTGTTCCGATCTCGGGGAGAGGCTTATGGGCTCGTGAACATCCATTCCTATGCCGTGACCGAATGAATGTATGAACATCCCCTTGAACTCGGAAGCATCTATTATCTCCCTGGCGGCCACATCCGGATCCTTGGCCGGAACGCCGTCTTTTATCAGTCCGATCCCGGCGGTCTGAGCTTCCAGGACCACTTCATAAGCTCTGAGCAGCCGGGGGTCAGGATCCCCGAAGAACACTGTCCGCGTAAGGTCCGAGCAGTACATGTCCTTCTTGGCCCCGAAGTCGAAAAGCGCGGTATCGCCCTTCCTCAAACGGTATTGTGTGGGCCTGTGGTGGGGCTCAGCTGATGCCGGTCCGAAGGCGGCTATGGTCTCGAAGGCATTGCCTGAGGCTCCCAGCTCCCTCATCCTGGAGTCCATGTGCGCCCCCGCCTCCTGTTCGGAGATGCCTTCCCCCAGCATCCCCGGGATCTCTGAAGCGACCTTTGAAGAGATCCTGCATGCGGATTCGATCCTGGCGATCTCGTCCTTGTCCTTGACGGACCTGACGTCCCCCAGGGCCCCGGATATGTTTTTGATCTCTGCGCCGTCGCCCATCCGGGAGATGTAAGCGAACATTGAATGGATCGTTGTGTCGAAGGGGATGCCTATGCTACCGGCACCTCCCAGCGCCGTCTTCACAGCCTCATCCCTTTCCGAGGCCGTAGAATATACTGTGACCTCTCCCAAGGAATTCCTGGCAGCCTCTTCCTCCAGTCTGCTGATGATGACATGCAGCCCGCGGTCACGGGATATGACTGCGAGTCCGCCTTCGAATGTACCGGAATTCAGGCCTGTAAGGTACCAGAATGCCGAATCGAGGAAGGGCTCCGTACCGTTGGAGATTATCACGGCGTCCGTCCCGGCCGCTTCCATAAGCCTCCCGGCCCGAGTGGATTCCATGCCGGCTCCAACGCTGAGCTGGCTGAAATATCTTTGCAGGGATCAGATGCCTATCCATTCGTTCCTTATTATGCGTTTGAGAGCAGATATGGCCGACAGGGACGCAAGATAGGATGTCCTCGGATTGTCCGGGGAAGGGACGTTGAATGTCCGGCATTCCGTTCTTCCGAATACACCCGTGACGATGAGGTCGTGGTTGTTGCTCTTCACTTCCGGGTCCAGGATGATGGTCACCGTCGTTTTATCGAATCCTATCCCCAGGAGACTCACCGTGGCAGCCACGTTGATGTTGCGGGGGAAGAGCTTGACGGCTTCCCTGGCGGTGCCGCTGTAGAGAACCGTGCTCTCTTTGACCTCAGACGGGCGTATCCCCTTCTTCTCGAGGTACTCTATGTCGGCAAGGGCCTTTGGGTTCTTCGTGGACCTCAGCTCCACTGAGGTGATCTCATCGGAGGAGGCCGATCTGAGCGCATCCGTTCCCGCCAATGCTCCGGACGGTATGAATATGCGTGCGCCGCTGTTATTGGCCTTATCGAACGTCTGGCTCCTGAAATCGTCATCCACCAGCGCACCTACGGACATCATCATCACATCAACGCCCCGACTCACGGATTTCATCAGGATTTCCTTGGCAGCATCCTGGGAGGCGGCCTCTATGACCAGGTCGCAGTGATAGAGTTCGTCCTCCACTGATTCCACTACTATGGCCTTCTTGAGCTCCTTCTCCAGTTTCTCTGCGTAGCCTCTGTTCAGATCTATCAGGTAGATCCTCTTGACCTCGGGCATATCGTCAGCCGCTTTGGCCAGTTTCGAACCGATCGCGCCGCAGCCTACTATCGTGATGCGCATGACAAGTGGACTACAGATTGAGATTATTAAATATTCGCTCCGTCCGCACCGACAACTGATTTATCCTGTATAAGAGATGGGAGTTCATGAGGTACGAGCTGTTGGAGCACACCGCTGACGCTATGGTGAAGTGCTACGGGAAGGATATGGAAGAGTGCTTCGGCAATGCCGCGTACGCCATGTACGATCAGATGCTCGATGCTTCCTCGGTCATGCCGTCGATCTCGGTCCGGCTGACCGCATCCGGAGAGGACTGGGAGGAACGCCTGTTCTCCTTCCTGTCCGAGCTCATATACATAACGGACGTCAAAGGCCTGGTATTCTCTGAATTCGAAGTGTCCTTCAACGGCGATGACGTCATATGCACGGCGTCAGGCGAACCTCTGGATGTTGCGAAGCACAGGCCCCGTGCGGAGGTCAAGGCCGTAACGTATCATATGATGTCCGTGGACCCCGGGGAGCCTTCCGTCACAGTGGTCTTCGACCTGTGACGTTTGAAATATGACCACGCCGATTGGCATTCCATGTTGAGACTGGGTTGGTTCTCCACGGGCCGGGGGGCGGGCTCCCGAAATCTGTTGAAGGCCGTGATGGATAAGAAGGAACAGGGGGAGCTGGATGTCGAGATATCCTTCGTCTTCTGCAACTGGGACAATGAAGAGGAGCCGAATCCCAGGAAAGAGCAGCGGGAGATGTTCTTCCGCATGGTCAAAGGGTACGGCATACCGCTTCTGACCGTTTCCTGGAAGACCTTCAGACCGGACCTGTGGGACACCGACCAGACCGCCTGGAGGAATGAGTACGGCAGGGAGCTCAGGAAAGCCGTATCACCGTACGGCTTCGACCTCGGGATATTGGCGGGATATATGCTGTGGATAGATGACGAGACCTGCGAAACGCATGATCTCATGAACCTGCATCCTGCCATGCCGGACGGCCCCAAGGGCACGTGGCAGGAGGTCATCTGGAAGCTCATAAGGGAGAATGCCGACGAGCAGGGTGCGATGATGCACATATGCACGCCCGACTGGGATCGGGGGGCAGCTCTCACATACTGCAGATTCCCTATACGCGGAGGCGATTATGACAGGCTCTGGTCCGATCTGAACGAGAAAATGAGGCACAAGACCCTGGAAGAAATCATCGCAGAGGAGGGGACGGAGGAGCCCCTTTTCAAGAGGATAAGGGAGGACGGGATGAAGAGGGAACTGCCGCTGGTGGTCAGCACGATATCAAGCTTCGCGGACGAGACCGTATCGATCAGGTACATTCACCTGTACGCGAACGGAAAAATGCTTAAAGAGCCCTTCGACCTCTCGGAGGATGTGGATTCGTCCATACGGAGCATCTGAATGGAATACAACCCGATGGAGGAGATGGGATTCACCCATGACAAGCAGTTCGTCTGCGGGGACCTGGGATTCATATCGGCCAATAATAACGCCAGGAGGATGTGCGCACGGCTCATAAGGAACGGCGGGCATGTGTTCGATGTGATATCCAGGTACGACGACATCATGACCTATTATCTCAGAAGGGAGAACGACCATTTCGGCAGCACCATGAAGATGATCCTTCCCTTCCTGAACGCCTTCGGGGCCACGGACCATTGGGCCTACGAGTTCTCCAAAGAGGATCTGGAGATATTCCCGGGTGCCGACAGGGCCATGAGATACGCATGGAGTCTGCTGCCCGCATACATCAACACCTGCAGCTATGAGCATCACATGATGGCCGTCTGCGACGCCATAGGGTTCCCCATAAGCAACGTCAGCTGCACTCAGGCATCCTTTGATTCCGTGAGCATCAGCAAAGCTGAGGCCAGGGAGCTTAAGAACGTGGCCGGTGCGATATCTGAGATCAAGCTCCCTGACAATCTCTTCTCCGAGAATGACGGGGCCCTCCTGGAGGATGAGGACGTATCCGTGATCGAGGTTCTCGACTCCTTCTTCCTGGAACGTCTGCCGGAGATGGACCTGGCCGAGTCCCTCAAACCCGTGGAAGTCATGGGACAGAATGAGAAGACGTACGTGCTGCTCGAAGTGAGGCGCAGAACGGATATAGAATTCAGCGATACAGTTTACATAGGAGGGGACTCCACAGACGGCCAGGCCATGGATCTGGTAAGGGACAACAGCGGCCTCTCAGTATCCTTCAACGGGGATGAGCGTGCGGTCAGGAGCAGTAATATCGCCGTTATCGGCAACGACGCCACGGCAGTTGCCGTGCTGACCTCCGAATTCTACGTCGAAGGCATAGAGGCCGTCTTCGATCTTGTGGATAACTGGGACCGTAAGACCCTTGCGGACTATCCCTGTGCCGATGTTTACCTGAGGGATGCCATGCTGAATGCGAATCCGGGGGAACTGCCTGCGGTGCATAAGGTTGGCCGCAGGAATGCGAATGATATCGCGAAGGAGAGCGCTGCATTCAGAAGGAAGATTTTGAAGTGATGGTGCTCATGCCGGGAATCGAACCCGGGTGTCGGCCTCGAAAGGGCCGAATGATTGGCCGCTACACTACATGAGCTGTAGAGTCCTGATAGATACCCTTTTAAAAAAGGTTATGGTGCCCGGGCCGGGCGCCGGGCACGGAATCCTCACTGACCGCGCTCGGCCATCCTTATCCCCCTGAGGCTCTCGATCTCATCCCTGTTTATCCCGACCATTGCCTCACCGAGGTTCTCGGATACCTCGGCGAGAATCTCGGGCTTATCATAATTGGCGACAGCTTTCACTATCGCCGCGGCCCTCTTTGCCGGGTCCCCGGACCTGAATATCCCGGAACCGACGAATACTCCCTCAGCTCCGAGCTGCATCATCAACGCCGCATCAGCAGGGGTCGCAACCCCGCCGGCGGCGAAATTCACCACAGGGAGCCTGCCGGTCCTGTGAACGTCCCTGAGGATCCCTGTCGGGACCGAGAGCCTCTTGGCCTCCTCATAGAGCTCATCCTCTCTCAGGGATGTCACATGCCTTATCTCGGCATTCACCGTGCGCATATGGTGGACCGCCTGAATGATGTCCCCGGTTCCCGGCTCCCCTTTGGTCCGGATCATGGATGCGCCCTCGGAGATCCTCCTCAGGGCCTCACCCAGATTCCTGGCGCCGCAGACGAACGGGGTCTTGAACTGCTCCTTGTCGATGTGGTAAATATCGTCCGCAGGAGAGAGCACCTCGCTCTCATCTATGTAATCGATGCCCAGGGCCTCCAATATCTGAGCCTCTGCGAAGTGACCTATGCGGCATTTCGCCATTACGGGTATGGATACCGCTTCCATTATCCTTTTGATCATCAGGGGGTCGCTCATCCTCGATACGCCGCCCGAAGCGCGTATGTCAGCGGGCACCCTCTCGAGCGCCATCACTGCGCAGGCGCCTGCCCTCTCGGCTATGGTCGCCTGTTCCGGGGTCGTGACATCCATTATTACCCCGCCTCTCAACGTCTGTGCCAGATCTGCATTGGTCTTGTATTTCTCGTTCTTCATGCTGACGCCCCCCTAGGAGGCTTGCCTTTCAGGGCGATGATACTTACACTGTGAGATATACTTAAGTCTGACAGCCCGCGACCGCACATGCTTCGGTTATCCCTGTAACACTTATATACCGCCAAATGTTCGGATGACGCAGAGGAAGCCTAATTGAGCGCTAAAGAAGAACAGATGGAGAGCACGGAAGAAGACGTATCACGCGTGCGTCTGCCGAACATAAAGGAAGGAGAGATGTTCGGTATAGCTGACCAGCTGCTCGGAGCCTCGAAGATACGCATAATGTGCGAGGACGGCATCTCCAGGATCGGCCGCATCCCCGGTAAGATCAAGAAGAGGATGTGGATCAGAGAGGGTGACCTCGTCATAGTCGCGATATGGGATTTCCAGCCCGACAAATGCGACGTAAGATTCCGATATACGAGGACTCAGGCCGTGAACCTGAGCAAGAGGAACAGGATACCCAAGAACCTGGATATATTCTAAGGTGGTCGACGTGACATCCTACGAGGAGGTCTACGCATATCTGGAGCGCAGGGTCGATGCGCTTAAAACCGATAAGAGCGGGGACGAGAAAAGCACATTGGCAGAGGTCTTCGACGCCCAGACCCTCATGACCATCTATGATTTCATGACGTCCGGTCTGATAGAGCATGTCGGATACCCCATATCCACCGGCAAGGAGGGCAACGTATTCTATGCCGAGGACTCGGACGGTGAGCCGATGGCACTGAAGATATTCAGGACGTCCACGTCCACCTTCAAGAGGATCAACAAATACATAGAGGGGGATCCCCGCTTCAACGACGTCAAGGGCAACCGGAGGAAGCTGATATATGCCTGGACCAGGAAGGAGTTCAGCAATCTGAACAGGTATTGGAACGCAGGCATCCCGGTCCCGGAACCGATAGATTTCAAGAAGAACTGCCTGATAATGGAATACATAGGCGATGAGAACAGCCCGGCCCCCCAGCTCAGGAACTGCGCTCTGGAGGATCCGGACGAGATATACGACGAAGTGATATCATTCGCGATAGACGGCTTCAAGGATGCGCATCTGGTACATGGGGATCTGAGCGAATACAATGTGCTCATGTTCGACGGCGAGCCGATACTCATTGACTGCGGCCAAGCAGTGACGTCCGATCATTTCAATGCCAAGGACTTCCTGAGAAGGGATATTGAGAACATCAACCGCTTCTTCAAGAGCAGAGACGCGGATATCATAGACATCGAAGTTATAATGGAAGAGACTCTGAATAAGGACAGTGATGACGAATGAGGCCGGTTAGGATCCCGCAGGACAGAGTTGGTGTGGCCATAGGTGCCGAGGGAAAGACGAAGGCGATGCTTCAGAGGATGTGCGGCATGAAGATAGACGTCGACAAAGAAGGCAACATAATGGTCCATGATGAGGCTGAGAGTGCAGATCCGCTCATGGCCCTGAAGGTCTGCGATGTCCTCAAGGCCATAGGGAGAGGCTTCAGCCCGGAGAGGGCTTCAAGGCTCTTCAAGGACGATGAGTATCTTGAGATCGTGGATCTGAAGCAGGTAGTGGGCACAAAGGCGAATCAGCTCAACCGTGTCAGAGGGCGCCTCATAGGGTCTGAGGGCAAGACACGCAGGATAATAGAGGATCTTACGGGAGTCCACATGACGGTCTACGGGAATACGGTCGCTCTGATAGGGGACTCGGTCAGCCTGCCTGTCGCCAAGGAGGCTGTGGAGATGATCATAAACGGAAGCGAGCATGCCACCGTCTACCATTTCTTAGAATCTCAAAGACCCAGACTCAGGATCTCAGAGCTGGGGTTCGATCTCTGAGGGAATGCATATGGATGATTTCGTATTCGATGCCGACATAGCTGCCAAAGCAGTGAGCAGGGATCTCTGCGATCACTGCCTCGGCAGGCTGTTCGGCAAATCAGGCAAGGGGATGACCAATGACGAGAGGGGCAGGATCATAAGGGACCGCCTGGGAATAGATGCACCGGAAGGATGCGCCCTTTGCGACGGACTCTTCGACCTGACTGACCGTTTCGCCGAGAACGTTGCCGAAAGCGTCAATTCCGTGGAGAGCGATAATTTCCTTGTCGGCTGCAAAGTGGACCCCGCGACCGTAGAAGCGGAAAAAGCTCTCTGGAAGGAACTGGGTATTGAGGGAGAATCCATAAAGACGGAGCTGAACAGAGAGATAGGGAAGACGGCCCTGCCCATGATCAACCGCCCGGTGGAGTTCAAGAACCCTCAGGTCGTCGCCTGCATCGACACCAGATTCGCCGATGTCGAACTGGACCTGTCCCCGCTTTTCATATACGGCAGATACAACAAGCTGAGCAGGGAGATACCTCAGACGATATGGCCCTGCAGGGTCTGCAAGGGCAAAGGATGTCCCAGATGCGGCAATACAGGCAAGATGTACCAGACCTCCGTGCAGGAGATCATCGGGGATATAGCTCTTGAGATGGCGGAGGGCAATGAGCACTTCTTCCACGGCATGGGCAGAGAGGACATAGACGCCCTGATGCTCGGTGAGGGACGCCCCTTCGTGCTGGAGATAAGCCAGCCGAAGAAAAGGGACATAGATCTGGACGAACTGGAGCTCAGAGCCAACGACTCCGATCTGGCGCATTACAGAGGCCTTGCATTCACAGACCGCGAAGCGGTCAAAAAGACCAAGCTGGCAACACCCACGAAGACCTATAAGGCCCGTGTCAGGCCAAATGGTAAAGTTAATAAAGAGCAAGTGATTGGGGTAGCACTGTCGTTCAGGGACGTCTGTATTGACCAGAGGACTCCTCGGAGGGTCGAGCACAGACGTGCCGACCTGATCCGCAAGAGGAATATCCTGTGGGTCGAGGCGGAAATGGCGGATGATGGCACATTCGACCTGACCCTCGAGACGGAATCCGGGACATATGTCAAGGAATTCGTTTCCGGAGATGAGGGGAGGAGCATACCGAGCTTCTCCGAGGCGTTGGGCGTGGAGTGCACCGTGGAGACCCTGGATGTCATAGCGATAAACGATCAAGAGGAACTGAAATGAAAGCGTCAAGAGGAACGAGGACTAAGACCCGCAGTCTGCTTCGCAAGAAGCCCAGAGCACGCGGGCTTTCCCCGATAACCAAGGCTATGCAGGTCTTCGAAGAGGGCGAGAAGGTCAATATAATCATAGATCCCAGCGTCCACAAGGGCATGCCCTTCTCAAGATTCCACGGCCTTACCGGCACGGTCATCGGGAAGAGAGGCGCAGCTTTCGAAGTCAGAGTGAAGGACGGCAACAAGGACAAGATAGTCGTTGCACGCCCGGAGCACCTGGTAAGGAATGTCTGAGGTGAACGGAATGGCAGAGGAATACATCAGCACAGTCGAGGTGAAGGATCTCTTGACGGAAGCGGGCAACAAGAGAGGCGAGCTTAACAACGCTCAGAGAGCTGCCCTGATGCAGTCCGAAGCCACCGCAAGGATCTCGGTAGATGATACCAAGGCCCTGATCGCCGAGCTCGAGGAGCTTGACTTCATAACCGATTTCACAAAATACAAGATTGCCGACATCCTCCCGAGATACCCTGAGGACGTCCGTGCCATTTTCTCAAAAGAGAGGATCAACCTCGAGAAAGATGGTATTGATAAAATAATTGAAATAGTCGGGAAGCAACTCTAGGGTTGCTCTTGACTAGCATCAGGGGGACTGTCCTTTGGAAGAATACGCATACGTTTTGGATTATATGCCGCAAGGCCTGCCGGGTACCAGCTTCGCTAAGCGAGGTCCCGTCTGCTACGCAGTGGGGGAAGAGGAGTTCAAGCTCTTCGAACTCGTACCCAAGGATAAGGCGAAGATCTCCATAGAGGACAGGGTCTATATCGGCAAGGACGGCAATCTGCGCAAGGAAATAGACCACGTGAGAAGACGGGTATCCTACAACGATCTCACCGGCACTGCACAGACTGAATTGGATTACATTGTGCAGATCCTCGTGAAGAAGAACGAGGACAGGTACGTGAGCTTCTTCAACAATGCAGGTCCCATCAACATCAAGAAGCACCTCCTGGAGGAGCTGCCCGGCATGGGCAAGAAGACCCTGGAGGAATTCCTCAAAGAGAGAAGAGCGGGCAAGTTCGAGAGCTTCGAGGACATAACGAGAAGGGTACCTATTCTGAAAACTCCCGAGAAGCTCATCAAAGAGCGCATCATGCTGGAGATCACCGACGACGGCAGAAGGCGCTACATCTTCATTTCCAAATGAAAGGAAAGGATACGGGAAGACTGATCGCCGAGACTGGCGTAACGCCCAAGAAAAGCAGAGGGCAGAATTTCCTGACGGATGACCGGGTTGCCGACCGGCAGATCGGATACGCCGACATAACGGAGAAGGACAG
>Ga0265294_10009129_pt1 | contig 11474 bp, 12 predicted proteins | sample MunlanPumphouse3_FD_192504 | JGI IMG/M metagenome (GOLD analysis project Ga0265294, IMG submission 192504) | Groundwater microbial communities from a municipal landfill in Southern Ontario, Canada - Pumphouse #3 | ecosystem: Environmental > Aquatic > Deep subsurface > Groundwater | place...
ATCAACTGTCCGCTCTGTGTTACGAGAGCTACCTTATCTCCGCGTGAAAATTTTTCTATCGAGATTGCACCGACTCCTGCAAGAATTGCTCCATTTGCAACCGATTTAGCCGCCTTGTCACGAATAACTATTTTTGGAATATCTGCGATTGCTTTTTCCGGTGGGAGAATCATTGCGGAAATTGCTGCTGTATTTCCCGTTTCCACGGCATCACGAATTTCATGAAGAGTGTGTGCCTCCTCGCATGAAAACCCTCCAGATTTTGTACGGCGAAGTTCAACCATCTGACCTCCGCATCCAAGCACATTTCCGATGTGAACGCAAAGGGATCTGATATATGTTCCCGCTTCACACCGCACCTTCAGGAGAACCAGTCTGTCCTGCATATCGAGGACTTCTATTTTGTAAATCACACGGATACGAAGTGCCCGCTTTACTGCAGAACGTTTTGGTGGCCGCTGATAGATTCTGCCGGTAAACTGTTTTACGACTTCTTCGACCCGTTCACGTGGAACATCTGCATGTAGACGCATGCACGTCACATATTCTTTTTCGTGTATGAGAAGAAGCGGAGCGAGCCTTACCGCTTTTCCAAGCATGACAACAAGTACTCCTGATACCATTGGATCGAGAGTTCCGGAGTGCCCAACATCGGATTTCAGCATCTTGCCGACCCAGGCTGCAACCTGATGGCTTGTGGGTCCACGCGGCTTGTCGATCAGGATGACCCCAGTGTATCCCATCAGTGGCTCTCCGTCAATAAATATGCATCAAGAGCTTTGAGCGTCCCTTCAATTGATCCATCACCGACAACTGCCGGTACATCCCCTCCGTACATCATTTCATTTGCAGTTACATCTCCGATTGCCATCTGGATGATTTCATTCATCTTCGGAAGTTTTGCGAGGTGAAATGCTGTAGGACTCGTGAATAAAATTGCGTCGACTCCTGTCAAGTCCACGGCTTCATCTGTTTCTTCAATATCATAACATAGATATTCAGTGGGAATCCCTCCTGCCCGAAGTATGTCGTCGGCAAGTTTTGGATACGTGTTACCTGCCCGCGGGATCCCAATTTTTTTTCCGTTGATCCATTTACCGAGATACAGGACGAGATTTTTTGAATAAAAAAACGGCAGCATTTCTGCGGCAAGACCAATATTGTGCAGGGTCTTCGCCGTCTGCGGTCCATTTGCAATCATTCTGACTTTGGTGGCAAGCCGTGGGTTAATACGGTCTCCTAGTTTTTCTGCGACAAACGCGTTCGGGAAGAAGATGGCATCAAACATGCTGTCATTTGCTGCTTTGATGAAATTATCTATGACCTCCATATTTTTTACTGGTTTTATGGGTGAAACGACTTTTGCCTTGTGATTATATTTTTCACAAAGGGCAGTGTCTTCCAAGGCTCCTGTGTGACGGGTTATGGCAATTAACATATATGGAATTATTGGATGGTTTGATTTAATAGTCGTTGTGTCTAAAATATAGTATGCTTGGTGTGATTGCCGGACTTTTTGCAGGCATACTCCTTGGAACCATTTCGGGTTTGGTTCCGGGTATTCACTCTAATACAATTGCGGGAATTGTTGCGGCACTTTCGGTTCCGTTGACTGCTGTGTTTGAAGGTGATGGTGTGTGTGCAATGATCGTTTCGATGATGATCGTCCACACCTTTGTTGACGCGGTCCCCTCAACATTTCTCGGTGTCCCTGACCCCGACACTGTTCTCTCGGTTCTTCCAGCTCACAAGTTATGTCTTGATGGGAACGGGCAGGAAGCAATCAGAGTATCGGCACTCGGCAGTATCTGGGGTTTTATTTTCTGTCTCCCGCTTTTTGTTTTGTTCGTGTTTGCGCTTCCCTCGGTCCAGGGGTATGTTGATTGGGGGGTAGGTCTTGTGATTTTACTTGCGGCAGGTCTTCTCATTGTCTTCAGCAAAGCACCGGCCTGGTCATTTGCGGTTTTTATGGTTTCGGGGATTCTTGGAATCTATGCAATGCAGTTTTCGTATTTTTCCTATGGGGTATTTGGCATTGGGGAGATTTTACTTCCTCTCCTTACCGGATTGTTCGGCCTCCCTGTGCTTTTTACCTCAATGAAATCTGTTGCAAAACCGGCAGAACAGAAATTTACCGGGCTTCTCGTATCACGCGGTCAGGTCCTTAAAAATGGCATGAAAGGTGCAGTTGCCGGAGCAATCGTTGGATGGCTACCTGGTTTTTCGAGTGGTACGGCGAATGCCCTGCTTGCTGTTAGGCGTAGTTCTGATTTTGAAAAAACGGAACCGAGGGAATATCTTCTCTCGACATCTGCAGCGAACACGGCAAATGCCGTTCTAGGTCTTGCCGCATTGTATGCGGTTGGCAGAATGCGTTCGGGGGCAATGGTCACGCTCGCTTCATTTGAACTTCCTTCGATTTATCTTCTGGTTCTTGTTGCAGGTATTGCAGCCCTGGCAGGTTATTTTGTCACAATCTGTGTGTCGAAGTTCAGTCGGGAAATTATGGGTTTGAATCAGCGTATCCTTGCGGGAATTGTATGCGTGTTTTTAGTGGGAATGACGGTTGTCTTCTGTGGTATATTTGGTATTATGATTCTGATATTGGCATTTTTGGTGGGAATACTACCCGGGATGGTTGGCATTCCGCGGATTTTTGGTATGGGTGCTATTATGCTCCCGGTGATGCTGTTTACGCTTGGAATTTTAAATTTTTGATTTCACGACGCCGAAACTATCCTGATAATTTCCATTGTATGCGTTCTCAACTTTACCATCAACTATATGGATCAGCATCTGAACGACCCGCATTCCTTTTGTTACTGGGATATCTTCGGGACCGTAATTTACCATACAGAGTGTCAGATTTCCACGAAATCCGGGGTCAATATATCCTGCACCCAGCACGATGCCTTTTCTTCCAAAAGAAGAACGTCCCCAAAGCGTTGCGCAGAGGTCTTCTGGAAGGCTAACAAATTCCATCGTTGGAACAAGAGTCAGTTCTCCTTTTTTTATTAGAATATCCTCTGCGCTTCTGAGATCATATGACGAAGGCTGGAGTGATTCTTCGGCGAACGGGTCGATGCCGAGTGTTCCATCTTTGATGCGGGTCCGGATGATTGATGAAGAAAGAACCATACAAGATATTACGCCCTAAAGACAAATATAATAATTACTCAGGACTTGTAGGGTAGTGGATATCCTTTCGGGCTTCGAACCCGAAGAACCGGGTTCGATCCCCGGCAGGTCCGTAACAAATTTGGCAGAGCGCATGTAAAAAACACTGTTTTCCGTGTTTTTTGTTATTCAATTGGAAATAACCAAAAATCTGCCCTTAACCTCCTTTTTTAAATCAGAATATATTTAAGCAGAGGAAAGCAAAATTTAACGTGAGGTGTAAAGAACTATGACTTATGGAATAGAGTTTGTTCCAGGAAACGTAAATGTCAAGCAGGTAGTAAACTACTGCAAGCTCGCAGAGAGCAAAGACATTGATTACGCATGGATCACCAACCACTACAACAATCGCCACTGTTATCCGGTTTTAGCCGCAGTAGCACAGGCAACCACCACTCTTAAGATGGGTCCGGGCATCATGAATTCGTTCACTGACACTCCGGCAGCAATGGCATCCTTTGCCTGCACTCTTAACGAGATCTCCGATGGTCGTGCAACCCTCGGTATTGGTCCGGGTGACCTGTCTACCCTTCCAAAGCTGGCAATCAAGGCAGAAAAGCCTGTTGCAAGACTTGGTGAAGCAGTTGACATTATTCGTGAACTCTGTACTGGTGCAGAAATCAAGAAGAGCGGCAGAGTGTTCTTCGACTACGATGGTGCAAAACTAACCGGTGTAACACTTCCGGGCAAGAAAAACATCCCTATCTATATCGGTGCACAGGGGCCCAAAGTCCTTGAGCTCGCAGGACTGAAAGGGGATGGCGCCCTCATCAATGCATCCAACCCGAAAGACTTCGCAGTTGCAATCCCAATCATCAAAGCCGCTTGCGAATCTGTTGGTAAGAAAGGATTCGATGTCGGGGCATACACTGCACTTTCGATTGACAAAGATGAGAAGAAAGCAAAGAAGGCAGCAAAGATCGTTGCAGCATTCATTGCATCCGGCTCACCAGAATCACTTCTCCAGCGCCACGGACTCGACCTTGCAAACGTTGCAAAAATCAAAGACGCACTTTCACGCTTTGACTTTGGTGCAGTCGGTGGACTTGTAACTGACAAAGAAATTGAGGCATTCACTATCTGCGGTACCCCGGACACTATCCGTCAGAAGTGCGAAGACCTTACCAAAGCAGGCGTTACTCAGATCATCTTCGGTTCCCCACTTGGACCCGACATGACGACCTCTATCCGCCTTCTTGGCAAGATTATGTAAATTCGGTCCTACCGATTTTACTCTTTTTTTTTGCTTGTATCCACAGCGTCTATTTTTCTTCATCTTGCAAAACCCTGATATAACGTCAGTGGTATATAGAATAAGGTATTCCGATGAACAGATTAATCGTTGTTCAAAGGATAGTAAACATACAATAAGTGAAGATTCATGACAGAAAATCGTTCAAAACTTAACAAGGAACTTGCACAGATGCTGAAAGGCGGAGTGATTATGGACGTCACCTCGCCGGCACAGGCAAAAATCGCAGAGGATGCCGGAGCCTGCGCAGTTATGGCTCTTGAGCGTATCCCTGCCGATATTCGTGCCGCCGGCGGTGTTTCCCGTATGAGCGATCCGAAGATGATAAAAGGTATTCAGGCGGCGGTCTCAATACCTGTTATGGCAAAGGTTCGAATCGGTCACTTCGTTGAAGCACAGATTCTTGAGGCGATCGAGGTCGATTATATTGATGAAAGTGAAGTCCTTTCTCCAGCCGATGACCTTCATCACATCGATAAAACTAAGTTCAATGTTCCGTTCGTTTGCGGAGCTAGAGATCTTGGCGAGGCACTTCGTCGTATTGCCGAGGGTGCAACCATGATCCGGACAAAGGGTGAGGCAGGTACCGGTGATATTGTTCAGGCCGTCCGTCATATGAGGGCAATGAGTAGTGAAATCAGTCGTGTTGCCGGTCTTCGCGAGGATGAACTATATGTTGCGGCAAAAGATATGCAGGTCCCGCTTCACCTTCTTCAGTATGTTCATGAAAATGGAAAATTACCGGTTGTCAACTTTGCGGCAGGTGGTGTTGCAACTCCGGCTGATGCCGCACTTATGATGCAGCTTGGAGCTGAGGGTGTTTTCGTTGGTTCTGGTATATTCAAATCAGGAAACCCGGCAAAGCGTGCTGATGCTATTGTAAAAGCTGTCACAAACTACAATAATCCAGTCATGCTTGCCGCACTTTCCGAAGATATTGGCGAGGCAATGGTTGGTATTAATGCCGAAGAAATCTCCATTCTGATGGCGGAACGGGGAAAATAAATTCATGAGGGTCGGTGTTCTGGCACTTCAGGGTGCGTTCATCGAACACATCAGAATGCTGGAAAGACTGGGTGTTGAGACGGTTGAAATACGTAATCGTTTTGATCTCCAGGAAAAATTTGATGGTATTATTATTCCTGGTGGGGAGAGTACTGTCATGTCGAAACTTCTCATAGACCTGGGTCTTTTTGAGAAGCTTCGCTCACTTATAATATCCGGTAAACCTGTGATGGGGACCTGTGCCGGGCTGATTCTTCTTGCAAAAAATGTTGAAGGGGGGATCCCGTCACTTGGGACAATGGATATTACTGCGGTTAGAAATGCCTATGGTCGTCAGCTTGGGAGTTTTGAAACAGTTGCACCATTTGCAGGTCTCGGAAATATTCTGATGACATTCATACGGGCGCCGGTAATTTCCAACCCGGGAAAAAATGTCACGATTCTTGCTGAAGTTGATGGAAAAATAGTGGCTGCACGTGAAGATAATCAGTTTGTATTGGCATTCCATCCAGAATTAGGTCAGGATACAACAGTCCATCAATATTTCCTGAATATGATTGCGGGAATTATCTGAACTTCTTTTTACATATTTTCTATACGTTCTCGTATAGCATTCTGTCATTAATATGGGGATGAGGGAATTTCCTCATCCCACATCCAAAAGGAAAAATGAAAAAATTTGGAAATAAGATTACTCTGGTTTGCTGATAAGAGTGACCTTAGAGACAATCTCACCGGTTTTCTTGTGTGGCTTGCGGATAACGCCGTCGCATCCCTTTTCAAGTTCACGTGCCTGATCACAAAGGTTTGCTGCTGCACGCATCATTTCGTGTGCGGATGCAACGATTGGCAGGTAGTCAGTCCACTCTTTGGTCATGAAACAGCCTTTGACGTTAACGCCTGCGACTGCTGATGCGATTTCGTATGCTGCACGTGCTTTTGCCTGTGCATAGGGGTTTGTGAATTCGCCCTTGGTCGAGTTGTCAGCGTTGAGGACAAGTTTCGGAAGTTCGAGTTCTGCGCCTTTCTTACCTGCTTTAATCTGATCAGTAACTTTGTCGAGTTCGGTCTGGAGCTTGCGGAATGCACCGGTAAGTGCAAGGACTTTCACGAGGTTACCGTTGTAGTCTGCCATCTCGACTGGGTCGAGGAATTCACGGCGGGCGCCAATCATTGCGTCTGCTTTGACGATAATGTAGCCGACACCTGCTGCCTTAAGTGCTTCCCAGCCTTCTTTCTTGGTCGTGACATCATCAGTGATGACGATAACCGGGATACCTGCTGCTTTGAGGTCTTCACGTGCGCTTACCGGACCTTCGAGAACTCCGTTCGGGGAAACGACAATTGCGAAGTCAGGCTGCCATGCTTTCAGGTTTGAAACAACACGGTCAACATCTTCCTTCTGCAGTTTAGTTCCGGAAGTTGCCATGAATGTCATCATGTCCTCACGGTCTGCACGCTCATCTAAAAGCAACTCTGCCATAACACCTGATGCGATGTTACCGAGTTTTGCAACTCCTATCTTAACTACCATATTTGATACACCTCTCATTTCTAAATGAGAACATCAATTTATCGACGAGAATCAATATAAGGTTTGTGAAAGATATTGTCGTAAAACGAAAAAACCACAAATTCTGCCTTATCTTATTCATTGGAATTTAAATTACCGATATTTGACCGAATCTGTTCATCTATTGTACGTCAGTTTTCTTGTTTCAAGTCTATTCCAAAGATTTTTTTGTATTTTAGGGGTCTGTTTAACTGCGCGTAAATCTATTCCTGGGTTGTATTAACTAAAACATTTAACCAAATGCTTTATAGTAAATCATGTTAAATTAATAATTATGAAAGATACACTCCTTACTGATCGTCAGAAGGAAGTCATACGTTACCGCAAGCAAGGTTTGACTCAACAGGTGATTGCTGATCGGCTTGGGACCTCCAAAGCAAATATCTGTACTATTGAAAAGTCTGCCAATGAAAACATTAGGCGGGCAAAGGAAACGCTAGAGTTTCTTTACACACTTGATGCAACTGAACTGTGCACTCTTCCTGTGGGCACTGATCTTATCGGAGCTCCTAAAATTATTTATGTGGCAGCTGCTCCTTTGAATATTAAAATCCGTTATGATACATTAGCTCTGATCAATCGGATCTCTACCTCTATACCGGAAAAAATCAAAGGCCGGCAAGTTAAAGAGGATATCACAGTCTATCTAAATAATGATGGGGATTTATATTTCGGCTGAATTTTCTTTCATATTTTCATTTTTAGTAAAATCGATTACTGCTTTCGAAGTTGTGTTCAGTAATTGATTATTTGATCTTTATCTACACGTGGATAATTTCATACAACAATTTATATTCTTCCTTATCCAATAACTTAGGAGCCTTCGATAGGCTGATATCAGCAAAATCTGCTGAACGAGGATATCCAGTTGGTATGAAACATCCGCGATTTCGCGGTTGTTTTGTAATTGTGTAACTCTGAGCGGATAATTCCGCGGCAGAAGTTAAGACCTATGATAGGTCTGATCAGACGCGCCGGGCGAACGTCTTATGATGTGCCCTTTCCTGGACGTCAGGAAGCGTGTTGGAAGTCAGGTTCTCTTCCGTGAGACTTGGAAATCGCAGTAAAATCTGTAAATCGGGTACATGAACAGATAAGACGTTATCGTGTTCATAATCGGATATCCCACAAGGATTATCAATTGCGTGCAAAGCAAATCTTTGCGTGCCTTCGCATGTGTAGCAATACACGTGAGCTGAACTCCCGTCTTTCCGTCCAATGTGGAAAACATCTTCTCCGCTTAATTGCGTTAGGATATGTTTCACACAGAGACCGACAAATTGCGTCCCGCGGGTCGATTCCTACAATAAGGAAGCCGGCGGTGAAAGAACGGCTGTCACATTGATGACAACCACAGCAGACGTCTTCCCTGCATAATGCAAGAGAAGATACTAAAGGATTGATTAATATATGAGAACAGTGAGACCCCGTGCTGGGTCACTTGCATACTATCCCCGTAAACGGGCTAAAGGAATTATACCAAAGTATCAGTCCTGGCCAGAATACGATGGAAAGCCAACGCTTCAGGGCTTTGCAGGCTACAAAGCCGGTATGACCCATGTGATCATGATCGATGATCGCAAGACGAGTCCGACCGAAGGTAAGGAAGTAATGGTGCCGGTCACCGTTATTGAAATTCCTCCCATGACCATTGCAGCGATTCGGGTCTATGTCAAAGACACCTACGGAAAACATCCGTTAACTGAAGTCTGGGCAGAAAACCTCGAAGCACTCTCTGGAAGAATCACTAAAGCAAAGATCAATAACACCGCAAAAGCAACTGAGAAAATCAATGCTGCTATCGGCGATGTTGTTGAAGTAATGGTGCTCATGTGTACCAAACCGACCGAAGTTACCGGTGTTCCAAAGAAGGTCCCTGACCTTATGGAGATCCGTGTTGCAGGCGGTAATGCACAGGAACGCTTTGATTACGCTCTCTCCCTTCTTGGGACCGACGTTGAGATGAATACTCTTTTTAATGAAGGTCAATTCTCCGACATCACCGGTATCACCAAAGGTAAAGGATTCCAGGGTGCAGTCAAGAGATTCGGTATAACTCTCCGTAAGAGAAAGCACGCGAGAACCAAGAAGGAAAGACATATCGGAACTCTTGGCCCATGGCATCCTCACCACGTCCGTTGGCAGGTTCCAATGCCCGGTCAGATGGGATTCCAGCAGCGTACTGAGTTCAACAAACGTATCATCAAGATTGGTGACAACGCAGACGAAATCAACCCGGCAGGCGGATTCCTCCACTACGGTCTTGTTCGTAACAACTATGTCTTAATCAAAGGCAGTATTCCCGGGCCCGCAAAACGCCTTGTCAGAATCCGGTCTGCAACCCGCATGGGTGAACAGAAGGTACAGACACCAGTCGTTGAATATGTCAGCCTCCAGAGCAAACAGGGGTGAAATGACCGATGAAAGCAAATGTAAAAGCAATTAACGGCTCAGTCCTCCATGAAATAGAACTCCCGGCAGTCTTCGATGAAGCATACCGCCCGGACCTTGTCAAGAGGGCTGTCCTCGCTTATCAGAGCGAACAGTATCAGGCACACGGGGCAGACCCGTATGCAGGTATGAGAACCTCTGCAGAAGGCTGGGGATCTAAACGCGGTGAAGCTAAGATTCCGCGTATCAAAAACGGAAGCCGTGCTGCAAAAGTACCTAACGTAAAAGGTGGTCACCCAGCGCACGCACCAAAAGCAGAGAAGATCCTTGTTGAGAAGATCAACAAGAAAGAGAAAGCAAAGGCAATCCGCTCAGCAATTGCAGCAACTGTCAACACCGAGCTTGTCTCCGCACGCGGTCATAAATTCGAAGGCGAAGCAGCAATCATTGTTGAGGAATCCTTTGAGCAGATCACCAAGACTGCTGAAGTCAAGTCCGCACTTATTGCACTTGGACTCGGCGCAGATCTTGAACGTGCAAGACTCTCGAGAAATATTCGTGCCGGTCGTGGAAAGACACGTGGACGCAAATATAAGCAGGCAAAGTCTGCTCTGATTGTGACCGCAGATGAATTCCTTGCAGGTGCCAATATTGCAGGTGTCGACTGTGTATCACTCAATGCACTCAACATCAACCATCTTGCACCCGGAGCCGACGCAGGCAGACTTACTGTCTGGACCGAAGCCGCAATCAAGAAAATCGGGGAGGCCTAATTATGACACTCACACATCCCCTTGTAACAGAAAAGGCCATGGTCCTTTTAGAGAACTCCAATCAGCTTTCTTTCATTGTTATGAAGGAAGCTGGCAAGGCAGAAATCAAGGCAGCTGTTGAGAAAAACTTCGGCAAGAAGATAGTCTCAATCAACACTATGATGACCTCTAAAGGAAACAAGAAGGCAGTCATTACCTTCGAAGAGAAAAACGCTGCTGAAGAAATTCTTTCTCAGCTTGGAATCGTGTAAGGTGAGATAAATGGGACACAGAATCAGTACACAGGCACGTGGAAAAGGCGGTCCAACATACCGCGCCCCGTCGCATCAGTATAAAGCTGAGCTCAAACACTTTGGCTCCGCTCTTGAGACCGTTCGTGCAACCGTCATCGACATCGAGCACGACCCGGCACGTCACACCCCGATTGCTGTTGTGAAAATCGAAGGCAAGATAGCTGAAAAGAAAGAATACGCACTTATTACCGAAGGTGTTGGTATTGGTCAGGAACTCGTATGGGGACCTGAAGCCACTGTTGAAAACGGGAACTCATTACCACTTTCAGCAATTCCGACCGGAGTTGCCGTCTGCAATATTGAAGCACGCCCCGGAGACGGAGGCAAATTTGTTCGTTCAAGCGGTGTCCAGGCTGTTATCATCGGAAAATCCGAGGGTAAAGTTGGCGTCAGAATGCCGTCGGGAAAACCAAAATGGTTTAATGAGGCATGTCTTGCAACCGTTGGTCTTGTAGCCGGCGGAGGTCGTTGCGACAAGCCGATCCTGAAAGCAGGTAAGCAGTATCACAAGATGAAGTCCTCGGCAACCCGCTGGCCAAGAACCCGTGGTGTTGCAATGAACGTCATCGATCACCCATTCGGTGGTGGAGGACATCAGCATCCAGGTCACCCGAAGACTGTTGCACGTGGAGCATCCCCGGGTCAGAAAGTTGGGTCAGTTGCTGCACGCAGAACCGGATACCGGAGGTGAATGTAAATGGCAAAGAAAACTACTAAGAGAATGCCAAAGCGGCGAGAGGAATACACCTACCACGGCTATAATATCGAGCAGCTCAAAGCCATGTCTATGGATGAGCTTCTTCCAATTATGCCGACAGGCGCCCGCAGAAAGATTCTTCGCGGATTTACTCGTGATGAAGAGGATGTTCGCGTGAAGATCGCTGAAGGTGACGGTGTAAGAACTCACAGCCGTTCAATGATTATCCTTCCGGAAATGGTTGGCAAGACTGTCGCTATTTATTCCGGCAAGGAATTCATTGCCGTAGAGATTCCGGTTGAAGGAATTTTCC
>Ga0265294_10009130_pt1 | contig 11474 bp, 11 predicted proteins | sample MunlanPumphouse3_FD_192504 | JGI IMG/M metagenome (GOLD analysis project Ga0265294, IMG submission 192504) | Groundwater microbial communities from a municipal landfill in Southern Ontario, Canada - Pumphouse #3 | ecosystem: Environmental > Aquatic > Deep subsurface > Groundwater | place...
ACATGGTATCCGGTGTCGGAACACCTGCCAAAAGCAGACGGGCGGTGGTCTGTGCTTTACTGGCACAGATGGCAATCGCCTGCGGGTCATTTATCATTCTGTTTGAGAGGGCAAGGGTGCTTATTACTTCAAACTGCACCCCGTCCTGTCTGATGCCACAGACCCATATTGTCTCTTTCGCGATGCCCGGTGAAAAGGGATCGATGGTGTCCAGGTCAAGGAGCTCATAGGGGTAATCGCGCTCTTTGAGTGCGTTAATAACCATTCCGGTGGAGTTGTCATCCGGAGTGTCCGTTGGTTTTGGAACAATGTAGATCATGCGTTTCGTCCGTATGGTTCTAAAAAAGGTTTATGGGTTCTCTAATGATGATTGTTGTGTATTATGTATCAGATGGCGGCGTCAGGATCAACAATTTCATCCTTGGTTACAATGGGTGTTGCATATTTCTGCCAGATACCTTCCCGATACACCGGGCCGCTATTATACGTGCAAAATGGTATTAGTGTCCCGTCCGGGGTGGCGTAATGGATACAGCAGCGCTGCACACGGTCGGTGTCATAATTAAAGCAGTCCATGAAGTGCATCGTGCCGATAAAGATGGCATTCCAGTGGAACTTTCGTAATGCCTCAAAATCATGTTTAACAAGCGTCTGCGCGATTATCTTCCAGAACATGGTGTTATTGTTCACCTTGTTGTCTTTGAATGAAATTCTCATCTCATTGATGCCTTCAACGAGAGTCAGGTATTTGTTCAGCGACCCGTCCCCGTGATTCAGCTTTTTCCCCATCTGTTTAATCGCCGCAAAGAATTCGTCGACATTAATCATGTCATTAATCGGGACAATCCCGTCTTCGGTGACAAACCCATAGGTGGCTGCCCCGCAGTGCTGGTGCGTGGTGAACCTCACCTGAGGTTCACCGGTATAGGTCTCAATCAGATCTGAAAATGGCAGAACACAGGGCACCGGGTAGAAATAATCCTTCTTGATTATGCCGCCCGTCTGCTTTTCGATTCGGTCTACGAGGTCAGGGATGGTCACCCGTTCCTTTGCCACGTTATCTGCTGACGCCGCACCCGTGAATGACACCGGCTGATAATTGACCCCCCTGACAACATCAACGTTATCTGCGGCAAACCGGATGATATCTCCGACTTCATGATCATTTCTGCCGTTAATGATCGTCGGCACAAGCACTATGCCCAGCTTTGCTTTCCTGCATTGTTCAATGACTTTTTTGCTTATTTTTATGAGGGGATTCGTTTCCCGGGTAACACCGTCAAAGTGCAGATAAAGCGTAGATGTCCCTGCGTCTTTCAGGTTTTGTGCATAGTCAGGCTCCCGTGCGACCCTGATCCCGTTTGTAGCAATCTGCACCTGACCAAAACCCATCTCTTTTGCCTTTTTAACAATCTTACAGAGATCGTTTCGCATGGTGGGTTCCCCGCCGGAGAACTGCACCGCGGGTGTCGGCACCGGCTTCTGGTCGCGTAACAGCTGCATCATCCCGACCACCTGATCAAAGGATGGTTCATAGATGTAGCCGCATGCATGGGCATTTGCAAAACAGAAATCACAGGCGAGGTTACAGCGGTTTGTCAGATCAATATTTGCAAGGAGCGTCCCCGATTTATGATTGGTGCAGAGTCCACAATCAAGTGGACATCCCCGTGCCACTTCTTTCTGGGGATTGTCGATACCGGGCCCTATTCCCTCAAAGAAGTCAAATTTCTTATACATCTCTGCATCGGACCAGTAGAGATATTTACTGATTCCATGTTCGGGGCACTCCCGCACGATGTAAACCTTCCCCTCCTCTTCGATCACATCTGCCGGCAGGATTGCCCCACAGGTTGGGCACAAGCTTGTTGTTTGTTTTAGTATCACCATTGAACATCACGCGGAGTTATCAGCTATGTATTACTAACCAATGTTCTCAAATATTCATCTCGTCACTATTAATGGTTGTTTTTCCGACAATCATATTAAGTGACCCGAAATTACCCGTTTGGGTTCTCATGTCTGGTAGGAAATGGTACGGTTATTTGTATGTTAAATTGAAATCAGATACCTTAATGATTTCTTTCGGTCTTATATACGGTAGCTCATGGGAGGCATTGGTATAAGTATTTACGGCATCTTTCTCTCGTTTCTCTTCGCCTTCTGGGTGATGACTCCTGCGTATGTCCCAAATTCAGCGGCGGCGGTGTTCGGCGGGGGGCGACCCATTGACGGAGGCAGAACCTGGCGTGACGGAAGACGAATGCTGGGGGATGGCAAGACGTGGCGAGGGCTTATTGGCGGTGTGTTGGTTGGTATCCTGATTGGGATGCTGCAGATACTGGCTGAGCCGTATCTCGGTATTTCGGTGCTGACGCCATCTGTCGTGGTCTGCCTTGCAGTCGGTGCCCTTCTGGGAGATATGGCAAAGAGTTTTGTCAAACGGCGGCTTAATAAGACCCGTGGCGAGGAATGGCTTATTGCCGACCAGTATGACCTTGTTGTCGGAGCATTTGTTTTACTGTTGCTCTTTAATTCTGCGTGGGTCTTTGCCACTATCACCCCGATGGTTCTGATAGGGATTCTTATTCTGACCCCTCTTTTGCATCGCGGAGCAAATATTATTGGATATCTCATAGGAGTGAAAGACGTACCATGGTAGATAATGGAGTAAAAGAAAGCCTGATCGAGTATAAAGCAATACAGTTCGGCGAGTTTACGCTTGCCTCCGGGCAAAAGAGTTCGTTTTACATCAACATCAAGGATGCAGCGACAATGCCCGCACTGCTTGCGGTGATTGGCCGTGCCATCGCTGATCAGGGAACATTTGACTGTGTCGCAGGTGTCGCGGTTGGCGCGGTGCCCATTGCTGTTGCCGCATCCCTTGCATCCGGAATGCCGTACGCTATTGTACGCAAGGGTGAGAAGGCATATGGCGTCGGTGGTAAAATCATCGGTGATGTGAGCGGCAAGCATGTGCTCTTAGTTGAGGATGTGACAACGTCCGGTGGCAGCGTCATCTATGGCATCGATGCCCTGCGTGAAGCCGGTGCCGTGGTGGACACCGTCGTCACCGTTGTGGACCGCGAACAGGGGGCATGCGAGCGTCTGGCGGAGGTTGGAGTATCTCTGGTTCCGCTTGTTCGTGTCTCGGAACTCATCTCGTAATAATAACCTTTTAGCCGTATGCACGGCTATAATACATATGAAATTTCTTGTTGTGGGTGGAGGAGGCAGGGAACATGCACTCGCTGATGCCCTTTCACGCAGCAGCAATGTTGAAATCTATTCTGTGATGGGGAAAAAGAACCCCGGTATCGCTGCATTGTCTACCGATGTGTACATCTGCGATGAGACAGAAATTCATCGAGTTGCAGACTATGCTGAGGCAAATGGTGTTGAATATGCGGTCATCGGCCCCGAGGCGCCTTTGGAAGCAGGGATCGCTGATACACTTGCCGAACGCGGCATTGCCTGTATTGGTCCTCGGAAAGAGGCCGCACGGATTGAGACGGACAAGGCGTTCTGTCGGAACCTGATGCGCAGTCACGGGATTGACGGATGTCCGGGATATCAGGCATTTCACGACCCCGAGGGGGCATGCAGGTACATCGATGAGCATGATGTAAACCTTGCAATTAAGCCGATAGGTCTCACCGGCGGCAAAGGCGTTAAGATCATGGGTGAACACGTCGACGCCGCGGGTGCAAAGAACTACATCCGTGAGATTAAGGGGGATGTTGTCCTTGAGGAACGGCTCATCGGCGAGGAGTTCACGCTGCTGGCATTCGTTGACGGCGAACATCTGGTGCCGATGCCCCTTGTGCAGGACCATAAACGCGCATACGAAGGAGATGTTGGTCCGAACACCGGGGGGATGGGGTCGTACTCTATGGAAGACCATTCGTTCCCGTTTGTCACCGATGACGACAGGGACCGCGCATTTGCTATCATGGAGGCCGTCATCGCTGCGCTGAATAAAGAAGGTCATCCGTTTATCGGTTTCCTGTATGGCCAGTTCATGAATACGGCAAACGGGCCCCAGGTGATCGAGTTTAATGCGCGGTTTGGTGACCCGGAGGCGATGAATCTTCTTTCGCTTCTGACTTCAGATTTTGCAGCGATTCTCGTAAAGATGGCGGCAGGCACCCTTACCCCGGCGGATGTTACCTTTGCACACAAAGCATCGGTATGCAAATACCTGGTTCCTGAAGGTTATCCCGACAAACCGCAGGAAGGAAAGCTTCTCACTATAGGCGATTATGGAGATGCAAAACTCTTTTTTGCCAATGTTACTCTGGATAATGGCAAATACTATACGCAGACATCCCGAACCCTTGCGTTTGTTGGCATGGGTGACACCCTCCAAGAGGCGGAGCAGCAGGCAGAACGGGCCGCCGCATCAGTGAGCGGGGCGGTGCGCTACCGCCATGATATCGGCACGATGGACGTCCTCGATAAGAGGATTGCCCACATGAGGAGCATTCGATGAAACAAGATATTCTTTCCATTCAGGATCTATCCGGTTCTGAACTCCACGGGATCGTGGATATGGGCATCCATCTCAAATCTCTGCGCAATGCAGGGATTGATCATGCGCTCGCCCGAAAGCACACGCTGGGTATGATATTTGAGAAAGCATCTACCCGTACCCGCGTCTCCTTTGAAGTCGCGATGTTTGAACTGGGCGGGCATGCTCTTTTTCTGAACCCCGGTGACCTTCAGATGGGACGGGGGGAAGCGGTGCGGGACACCGCCCGTACCCTTTCCGGGTATCTCTCGCTTATCATGTATCGTTCCTTTCATCACGAAACCGCTGTTGAACTGGCGAAATATGCAGAAATTCCTGTCATTAACGGTCTCTCTGACCACGAGCACCCCTGTCAGATCCTTGGTGACATCATGACGATGCAGGAGGCGTTTGGCAGAACAGAAGGCCTGAAGGTCACCTACGTCGGTGACAGCAATAATGTCTGTAATTCCCTGCTTCTCGCCGCCCCCATGGCAGGGTATGAGATGGCCGTCTGTTCTCCGGAAGGGTTTGGGCCAAAAGAAGAGATCTTGCACCAGGCAGATAGCGTGGGGTCGCGGTATGAACTCTTTACGTCACCTGAAAAGGCTGTATCAGGAGCTGATGTCGTGTATACCGATACCTGGATCTCTATGGGGAATGAGGAAGAACGTGAAATACGCCTTCGGGCCTTTGCAGGGTTTACGGTTAATGAGGCACTGATGCAGAGAGCAGCGGACGGGGCAAAGGTCATGCACTGCCTTCCTGCACACCGTGAAAATGAGATATCCAGTGTTGTGATGGACGGACCATCCTCGGTTATCTGGAATCAGGCAGAAAATCGGTTACATGCCCAGAAGGCATTGATGAAAATGCTTCTGGAGTAACCGGTTTCTGCTTAGTAATTCAACAATTTCATAAAATCAAGAATGGGTTTCTCGCCGCTTTTTTTCGCATTCTCGATCATCAGGATAATGTTTTCCAGAATTTCATCGTCATCCTTGGGCGAGGAGCCCTGCAAAAACTGTTCCAGTGCCTTATGTTGGTATATCTTGTGCTGAAGCCTCACGTCACGATGCCCGACTACCGCTACAAATGCATTGCATTTCGCGTCAAAGGTGATTGAGATGATACTGTCAACATTGACGTAATTATTTTCGATGGACTTTACCCAGACCATGGTATCAGTCCGTTTGGGCGGTAAAATAATAGGGCTTTGGAATTGGTTGTACCAACCGTCTCATAACTCTCCGCCTGCGATATAGGCTTCCAGCCGGTTGTAGAGGTCTTCCTGCACCTTCTCAAGCACCTCGTGGCTCCCGCGGAAAGCAAGCAGTTCCCGCGCGTCGCCTTCCATGTTGGCAAAGTTGAGCTGTCGTTTTCTCGTTACGACTTCAACGTCATACTCTTCGTTTATTGCATAGATCATACTGCGGGGAACGCCCGGGGGTATTATAAGGTCAAATTTATTGTCTGTCATATGTTTGCTCCATTTATTTTCCAATCTTCATACGTCTGGCCATGATACACGGACCGCCGCGTACTCCTCCGATGGGCTTGTTGGGTTTCCCGAGCGAGAGCATACAGCGTCCCATGAGTGCTGCACCACGTGCCAGTCCGTCATCAACAAAGAGGACATGATCCTCAGGCTTTTCAAAGAAGTCTCGCTCTTTGATGCCTTCCATGATGAGCTCTGGTTTCCTCCCGGATATCGCTGCCCGCCCGGTAAATCCAATGGAGGCGTTGGGGGGAATCATATGCTCTTCTGCGGCGACATCTAAGAGGCGAAGGGCCATTCGCGCACAGACATGGTCGACAACCTGTGTCAAAACATCTTTCCCATGATTCCTATATATATCTGCGCCGATTTCCTTAAGTATGCCTTCACCACTGTAATTTACTCCGCTGTCGCATCCAATTAATGCGATACCGGATTTCATGGCAATATCCGCATTAAGTGGCACTTTGCCGAAGTGTGTGCGGTCTGCGGGAACGATGCGGATGTCAATATGTTCATGCACCTGCTCCTCATATTCCAGAACCGTTGCCGTTTTTCTTCGGGACAAACCGCCTATAATGCTGTGTTCTCCAAAGAGGTCAAGGGCGGTTCCCTTTCCTTCCTGCACCAGTCCCGTGCCGCGGACAAGGGCGTCTGGCATCGCGCCTGCAAGACCACAGAAGTTACCGATGGTCCGCGCAAAGGGATACTCGGCCTTGGGGTCGACGTCACTCGTGATTCTGCCGGCAAGGGTTGTGCCGAAATCAAGCGAGAGGCATGGATTTCGGAAGTCAACCGTGGTCCATTTCGCCCCTTCCTTTAACCCTGCCATCGTAAGTTCTCCCTCCATCTCGTTTGCCACGAGTTCGACCCCTGATGAACCGATAGGGGGCGTGACTCCCGCCACTGTGCCGCAGAAGGTAACTTTGTCGGCGTAACTGAATGGCTGGAGTTTTTTCGGGAGGTTTTCTTTTGACATGGGGGGTGTCATCTTTTTGGGTGGCACCCCTGCCATCAGACATCCGTTCGCGAGTGCCTTGACAAAGTCACCCACCTGGTCGGGGGAGTCCATTGCGGCCACCACACCGGTTGAACGCACCACAAAGTCCAAGTCATCCTGAATGGAAAGGCCTGCGTCCTTATGGCATTTGATCAGGGTATCTCTGACAAGCTCTGCCACCGACTCTTTGGTGATGGGTGTTCCCACAAGGGTCGTGCCAAAGATCTCTTCGCCGGCTTTGGGCAGGCGGACATCGCGGCTCATTGACACCGTTTTATGAATAATATAGGAGAGCCCGTTCTCGAGGTTTGTGCCGGTCAAAATACATTTAGTGGTGGTATTGCCCATTTCAACAGATGCAACGATGAAATATGGCTTTGTGAAGTACTCCGGTTTCTGAAGCCCTGCACCGTGTCCCGAAACCGGCGGGGGGGGACTCTCAACAATAATCGGTGTTGGTTTTCTGAAGCGGTCGAAAAAGGCACACATAGTAGACAATCTCAGGTTAAATGATGTTATATTTACCGATATCACCCAATAGCAGATGGAACTGTCCAAAATGAAATGGTATTTGGGTTATTTTTTGAGTTGTGCGACCAGTCTGGCCTGGAAACCATAGTAGGCAGAGAAGCCGACAGCGTCATTCTGGTCGATAGTGGTGCTCTCAAAGGACACCAAATCGTTAGAGTAGATGGCCTGTGGTGCGCTTCGACCAACTACCGTCACACACCCCTTATAGAGCACGAGGTCAACGGTGCCTGAGACCCGTTCCTGTGTGGTATCAACAAAGGCAGTGAGCGCTTTAAAGAGCGGTTCCTCGATAAGGCCCATATATCCCAGTTCTGACCATTTGTCGTCTACGATGGATTTGAATGCCAGTTCCTGTCGGGTGAGGACCAGATGTTCAAGGTCAGCGTGTGCCTTTAAAAGCACCGTGGCCGCAGGGTGTTCATAGATTTCACGGGCCTTGAGACCTAAAATCCGGTCTTCGATCATGTCGTTTCGGCCGACACCGCAGGCACCGGCAATCTCATTGAGTTTCCGGATGAGGGCATATCCACCAAGACGTTCACCGTCGAGGGAGACAGGCACACCCTTTTCAAACCCTATCACGAGATTGCGTGGTTCGTCAGGCGCTTCCATGGGTGACACGGTCCAACCATAGATCTCTTCCGGGGGGTGGAATGCGGGGTCCTCTAACTTTCCGCCCTCAATGGACCTGCTCCAGCAGTTTTCATCAACCGAGTAGGGTTTGTCTTTTGCAACAGATATTGGAACACCGTGTTTTTCGGCGTAGTCCATCTCCCATTCGCGGGTCAGGTTCATCTCACGCATCGGTGCAATGATGGTAAGACCTGCCTTGCGGAAGACAAAGTCAAAGCGGAGCTGGTCATTGCCTTTTCCGGTACAGCCATGAGCGACGGTGGTTGCCCCTTCTGCTTTGGCAATTTTTACTATTTCTTCGGCGATAAGCGGGCGTGCAAGGGCCGTTCCCATCGGGTAGCCTTCGTATGAACCGTTTGCCTTAATGGACGGAATTATTTGTTCGGTGACAAATCGTTCTTTGATGTCTATGGTGTAGTGCTTGTCTGCAATCAGGTTGCCTTTCTCTGTTGCCATCCGGATGTCTTTTTCCGGTTGGCCGACATCGACTGCGACGGTAATAACGGTGTCAAATCCATACTGCTCTTTGAGGAGGGGGACACAGATTGATGTGTCAAGGCCTCCGGAAAATGCAAGAATTACTGTTCCTTTTCCCATGATTCTTCTCCTGTGTATATCTCTTGTTGAAAATATTCTGCTTTTATATTATGCGTTAGGGGAGCTATAAAGTCTTACCATTTCAGGAGATTATCTGTGTCGGGTCTGGTATGAAATTGGTGAATGTGTTGGGTGTGGTGATACTTTCGGGATCATTATTTGGATCAGATCTTCCTCTGACTTATAGTATACCTGAACAAATACGTGATAAAACTTATAGTATACCATAGGTTTATGCCCTCCATTCACCCTATTGTCTATCATGCAGGAACTCACAAAACTCGGAATAACAGAGATCCTCAACGACTGGAATTACTGGCACAGGGACTTTGAGGAATATGTTCAGAGGATTGATTACCTCAATAAAATAAAGCGGTTCAGGAGATCCGGAGAAATAATTGTTTTGACTGGCATCAGGAGAAGCGGCAAATCAACCCTCTTAAAACTTGAAATGCAGGATCTCGCACAGACGGTGGAAAAAAAAGAACTCCTGTACATAAATTTCGAGGACCCGCGGTTCCCGGACAACCTGAATACACAGACACTCGATATGATCTTCGAAACATACCGGGAGAATATCAACCCTGAAGGAGAGGTCTACCTCTTCCTTGATGAGGTGCAGAATGTCAGTGGCTGGGAAAAATGGGTTCGGAGTGCATACGAACTAAAGAAAGCCAGGATATATGTTACCGGTTCGTCATCCAAGTTATTATCGGGCGAGATTGCCACTTCGATAAGCGGCAGATATCTCCAGTTGGATGTCTATCCTCTCACCTTCAGCGAATATCTGACTTTTCAGAATATCGCGTGCAGGAATGTCAGTGATTATTCCTTAAACAAGATCGAAATACTCCGTTATTTCACTGAATTCCTGAGATATGGGGGTTTCCCACGAATTGTATTGGTTGATGAGGATCTGAAAAAAGAGGAATTACTGTCATACTTTAATACCATACTCCTGAAGGATATACTGGCACGGTTCAGGCTCAGAAACTATGCTATGCTCAAAAAACTGGTCAAATATCTTTTCACAAACGATACGAAACAAAACAGTATCAACAGTGTCACGAGAGCGCTGAATTATAATTACCAGACTGTTGAAGATTACATTAGCTACCTTAGACAGGTCTATATGGTTTTTGAACTGAGAAATTTCAACTATTCTCTCAAAAAGCAACTTTTGTCGGATATCAAATATTACACCATCGACACCGGATTTGTCAATGCGGTCTCGTTCTCATTTTCAGAAAATATCGGGAGGTTGTACGAGAATGTCGTCTTTAACGAGTTGATCCGGAGAGGTAAAACGATCTTCTTCCTGAATGAGGATAATTCGGAATGCGATTTTATAGTACAGGAAGGCAATGCCATCACTGAAGCATACCAGGTCTGTTACGAACTCAATGACAAAAACATACAACGGGAGACATCTGGTCTGGTTATGGCGTGCAAAAAATTCAGTCTGAATAAGGGATATGTCATTACGGAAAGCACAACAAAAACGGTTGTTGAAGATGGTGTTGAGATACGGATAGTCCCGATAACGGTGTTTCTGCTGGGTCTGGTGGAGCAGGTTTGATGCAAACATCGAATTCTCAACTTAGGTTGAATAACTATGCCAGGAATACGATAATCTCTCCGAAATATTGGTCGATGTCTGGATTTTGGTGGATTTTTAAACCGGCACACTTGTGGATTTTAAAGACGGGATAAACATTGGGGAGAATCTGTGAAATATGGTTGGTTCCTTGTAATAAAATGCATTACAAAAAAAATAAGATTATTTTCTGGTCTTCGCAGCCATTTTGCTATTTGGATTGAGCTGGTTAGCTCGGGTGTCACTGTTAGATTTGTGTGAATTATTGTTAGAATTCTTTTCATCTGCTCTCTGATTCTTTGCCATTTTTGTTCTCCTCTTACCTCGCATCAGGGAAGGCCCGGATACAGTTGACTACTTGTATCTAAATGATAATGAGGGTATCTTCGATGCAACTATTTTTGTACCTATATTTGCTACACGGTTAACTATTTACCTACAATTGATTGGTCCAGTCAACCATGAAACGTAATCATCATCTTACTGAATATGAAAAAAGTATGGATGGTTTTTCATTTGAAAGGAAAGAGAAAATATGTGCCGTTGGTATGAATATCACTGACAATCCCCAATCCTCCGTTTCCTGCAATCAATCCTATGTAATTCATTCGGTGAGTATGTCGTAATTATTCTTAGATTACCCGGACAAATCTCTACAACTAACTGATATGGTTTATCTGATATCATCCCCCCATGCCCCCTGTGTTAAAACTGTTCAACCGATTTGATCGGGTTGGCCCTCCATCGAATCAAATTATCCAAAGGTCATCCTGACGACCCGTTTTAGGCAGAGCACACCCACACCTCGCAATAGTCACCGCCACAACGAAACACAATACCCCATTCACCAAAAAGGCGACACCATAACCATATCCTTCAGACACTATCCCCGAGAAAAACGGCAGCACAGCCATCCCTCCGTATGATGCCGCAGTCAAAAGCCCAATCGCTGTGCCCTGCAATTTCTCGCTCGTGGCAAGGAAGTTCATCTGCGCAACAAACACAAATCCGATTAAACCTCCAACGACGATGAACAGAACAAGTACGCCCCATATCCCTCCATACGCTGGTGCAACAAATGACAAAAGCACCGCAATACCCACCAGTA
>Ga0265294_10009133_pt1 | contig 11472 bp, 12 predicted proteins | sample MunlanPumphouse3_FD_192504 | JGI IMG/M metagenome (GOLD analysis project Ga0265294, IMG submission 192504) | Groundwater microbial communities from a municipal landfill in Southern Ontario, Canada - Pumphouse #3 | ecosystem: Environmental > Aquatic > Deep subsurface > Groundwater | place...
ATTGAAAAAATAGGAAGAGTATTTTTTGAAGTTTAAAAACAAAAAACCTCTATCCAACGACAAATATAACCTTGTTTTCTCAAATTATCACAAAACTTTAACCTTTAACTTTCAAAAAAACTGTAAAATTAAAACGAACCGATAACCATCACAAAGAATTTAATTGTTAGATCAACAGTAAAATTAGCTGTTTTGGCTGATTTTTTTGTCCAGTACAAGAATAAATAACAGATCGCAGCTATCGGAACTAAAAGTCTGATTTTTTTTATCAGCATATTCTTCAGCTAATCATTCGGTCGGTTAGTGTAAAGTCGGAACTTCCTTTGACGACTCTGTCTGATCCATTTTCCTGCGATGCAGATGAATCTGAAAATAAAGTGTTTTATTCTCTTTGCCAAAGGAATATCCGTAAATATCTCTGATGTTTATTTGATGAAAGGACTGTAGAAATTTTTCATCACAGCCATCAGAATCAGAAAAACAGTATTGCTATCCATCTTTGATGTGGGAAGGCGCCACCGGGCAAAGTCGTTGTTTTGGATATCGAATAGCATTTCACTTGCTTCACGCAGGATGATTGTCAACGAGATTCAATAGATCGGAATCTTTTAAATTTTTCATGAGCAAAAGAAATTCCGGCAAATGGATTGATTGTTTGAGAAACTTTTTGTAATTTCATCTTCAGCAAGATTATTTTTTCAGTATCATGAAAACAGGTGAAATCCCACACATTACACACGGCACATAGCGCATGATAAAATATTTCTTATCAGCGCTTTGCTCATTTAAATGTGCAACAAACTTGCGAAATTAAGGTTATTGGAAAATAATTAAAGAAAAATTTCTTTAACTTGTTCAAATTTATTATATTTGTCCAATGAAGTGGGCTTGTTGAACTGCAAATAAATAAAATGAAAAACAATTGAATAATATGCTAATGTATAATTGCGTTTAAAATGGTTTGAGCTCTATTGTGTCTTATGTTTTGATTGCTATTTAATAAATATAGACAGACCTACGGAAATAGAAATCAAGAGTCCTGTTTCCAGCAATCTACCCGATTAAATCATTGATATGAAACGAGTATGATAATCACTATCACATAAGTACATGATTAAAGCGAGTTCAGTAAACTTAAACTATTCCTCGCAATGGCATAATCCAAGTAAGCTTGGTTTCTGCTCCTTGCTTAACGGATTAGTTCCATACGATACCCATGAAAATAAATAATTTTAATCGTATGAAATTAGAAAAAGTAAACGAATTAATCAGTGGTACAATTCTTCAGGATTGTCATTCTTCATGCGATTACACAAAAGCGTTCGCATCCGATTTGATGAGTGACGTGCTACGCTTTATGATGGAAGACACAGTTCTTATAACTGGCTTATGCACGATACAGGCCATTCGCACGGCGGAGATGTCCAATATCTCCTGTATTGTTTTTGCACGCGATAAGCGTGTGACAGAAGATATGCTGAAACTGGCAAAAGAGAAACATATTGCGGTAATTGTTACAAAATCGACAATGTTTGAAGTATCAGGAAAACTTTATCAGGGAGGGCTTGAGCCGGTTTATTGATAATGATGATGAGATACAACATAGAGGGGGGAGACTTCAGTGCAGCAGGCAGAGCCAGTTCTGAAGTAAAGAAAACGTTAAAGCAATTCAATATCTCCTCGTTAGTTTTGCGAAGAATAGCGGTTGCGCTGTATGAGGCTGAGATGAACGTGGTGGCACATGCTTGGAAAGGAATTATGAACGTGGATATTCAACCTCAACGCATCAGCGTGGTTATTGAAGATGAGGGACCCGGCATTGAAGATATAGGCAAGGCGATGGAAGAAGGCTTCTCGACGGCCTCGGATGAGGTGCGTCAGATGGGCTTTGGTGCCGGAATGGGGCTGCCAAACATAAAGAGAAACAGCGACGAGATGATTCTCTCCTCCACACCCAATGTGGGGACCCGGCTCGAAATAACGGTGAATTTTTGAAACAGGCTGTAAGTGTTTTAACAGATATGATGAAAGACAAAAACTACAGGCACTCTATTCAGATTGACAGAGACAAATGTATCGGTTGTTCTCACTGTATGCGTGTCTGTTCCACCCAGGCAATCCGTATTGTAAACGGGATTGCCTCTATTCAGCCCGAAAGATGTGTGGATTGTGGTGAGTGCTATCGTGTCTGTCCACAGCGGGCGATATACGCTAAAGATGATGGTCTGGCATCATTTCACGATAACACATACAAAATAGCACTTGTTCCTTCTGTTTTTATTGGACAGTTTCCGTCAGAATATTCTGCTACACAGGTGTTAAATGCTGTGAAAACGATAGGTTTCGATGATGTATTCGAAGTGGAGCAGGCAGTCGATTTTATGAAAGAGGCTTACCTGATTGTGGGTAAAGAAGATAATGTGCAACCACTAATCAGTTCCTATTGTCCTGCCATTGTGCGACTAATACAGGTGCAATACCCTTCGCTCACCCAACATATTATGCTGCTGAAGGCACCGCACGACATTGCGGCACTCTATCTCCGGCAATCGAAAGAAAAAGAGGGAGTTGATCCCGAAAAGATATTTATTTATTATATTACTCCTTGTGCTGCCAAGATAGTGGCAGCACGTGATCCCGTAGGTGAATCAACGTCGTCCATCGATGGCACCATTAATATGAAGGAGGTCTATAACCGGACTTCTCAAATTTTGTGGGGCGAGAAAAACCCCGATTTGCACAAAACTTTTGCAAATATGAGTCCCGATTCGGTCAAATGGTCGTTGTCGGGGACAGAGAAAAACTACTTCGCCGGTAGAAGCCTCGCCATTGACGGGATGGATAATGCGATAGAGTTTCTGGAAAAACTGGAATCGGGGCATATTGTCGATATCGATTTTCTGGAGATGCGTGCCTGTGACCAGGGATGTGCGGGAGGTATTCTCTGTCCCGGCAATAGATTTCTGACGGTGGAGAGACTGGAACAACGGCAGAAAAAGTTGCAAAAGTTGCAAAAGAGAGACAATGGTAGCGTAAATAACGGATTGATGGATTATAAAGAGACGCTTCACACTCTTTCAGATGTCGACCCGATCTATCCACGTGATGGGCTGCTACTGGATGAAAATATGGAAAAGGCAATTATCAAGCTGCAGCGAATAAAAAGGTTGTTAACCTATTTTCCCGGGTTCGATTGTGGTGCTTGTGGTGCGCCCAGCTGCAGCAGTCTGGCGGAAGATATTGTTAAGGGGAAAGCCAGCATCTCCCATTGTGTTTTTGTGCAACGTGTGATGGAGAAGAATTATAAACTGAGTCCTGATCAGGCTTTCATAGTTATCGAGAAGATATGGGGCAAGAACAGGCTCAACAAATACATTGATTCAAATGCAAACGAATCTTAAACAACTGATTGAAGAGCTGAATTTTGAATGCCTCTCGGGTAAAGCGTATCTGGACCGCACGCCGCAATCGGCGTACTCGTCCGACCTGTTGAGCGATGTGATGGGTAAGGCGGAGCCCGGCATGCTCTGGGTTACCTCGCAGGTACACAAGAATATTGTTGCGGTGGCTTCACTCATAGAGTTGAGTGCGATCATCGTTGTGAATGAGCGTAAGATAGATCCGAAGGTAGTGTCGCATGCCGAAGAGGAGAAGGTGGTGATTATCGCTTCAGGTATGCCTGCCTTCGAAACTATTGGCTTGCTGTACGATTATCTGAAGAAGAGAAATAGTGAAAAGTAAAGCTGAAAGTTGACCGCTGATTGCTAATAGCTATAAACTGAATGCCATAAAACTGCTCTATGACCTGTTACAATGCCGATCTGCATATTCATACCTGTTTGTCTCCCTGCGGAGACCTGGATATGAGTCCACGAAACATCATTCGTTTTGCGAAAGAGAAGGGATTGCACATAATCGCAATCACCGATCACAACAGCACCCGCAATGTGCGGGTGTGCGTTGAAATAGGCAGGCAAGAAGGTGTTTTTGTGATTCCCGGATGTGAGGTAAACACTGAAGAGGAGGTACATTGTCTTTGCTATTTCCCTCATCTGCAGGCAATGGAGCTGTTTCAACACTATCTGGATGAGCGGATGACAGATATACTGAACGACCCTGATTATTTCGGATATCAGGTGGCTGTGGATGAGAACGATGTGGTGATCTATGAAGAGAAGCGATCGCTGTTTATGGGAATTGATGACGGTATTGAGGCGGTGGAGAAGGAGGTACACAAGTTGGGTGGACTATTTGTTCCGGCGCATATTGATCGACAGAAGAACGGAGTGCTTAGTCAGTTAGGGTTTATTCCTGTTGATCTGATCTGTGAAGCGCTGGAGATTTCGAGAAGAACCACCCCCGAAGCATTCCTAAAGATATATCCTGAGCTGGCGGAAAAGCGTTTCCTGCAAAGCTCTGATGCGCACTATCCGGAAGATATAGGATCTGCACACACCTGTTTTTATATGGATCAACCAAATTGGGAACATTTCAGAGTAGCGCTACTCTCCTCTCAATTCGAAACATTTAACGTGCAACCCGAAACAGGAGAAAGGATATGATAGATCTGGCAATGCATATGATGGATATCGTACAGAACTCCATTCGCGCAGGAGCGAAAAAGATAGGGATCGATTTTATCGAGAACAACGATGAGGCAACTCTGCTGTTCCGTGTGACAGATGATGGCAGTGGTATGAATGAAGAGAGTTTGGAGAAGCTTCACGATCCCTTTTATACAACACGCACCACCCGGAGAGTAGGCTTGGGAGTTCCTTTTTTGAAGATGACTTGCGAGCAAACAGGAGGCTATCTGAAGGTTCAGTCGGAAGAGGGAAAGGGTACTTTTATCGAAGCTGCTTTCCGTACAGATAACCCTGATTGTCTGCCCCTGGGAGATATTGCAGGATACCTTACGCTGTTGTTGAGGGCGAATGCCGATATCCACTTCCGGTTCACTTATAAGCTTGATGAGCTCGATTTTACACTGGACTCAGAGGAGCTAAATGAACAGGGAATAGAGCTGCAGCATGCAGAAATGCTCTCGATGGTGAAACAGTTCATTCGAGAGAACCTGCAACTATTATATAGAGATCGCTCTCCAGTGAGCTATCTCTGCTAAAGCTTTAGAATAAAGATGATACATAGTAAATCGAATACAATTTATATTTAAAACACTGTTAATTATGAATCAAATTTCTGAAATTAAAACACTCGCCGACCTGAAAAAGAAACAGGAGGAGGTGAGAGCACGCATCACTCTTAGGGATAGGGCAGAAAGCCCTGATTCGTTGGTGCAAGTAAAGGTGGCGATGGCCACCTGCGGCATCGCATCGGGAGCCAAGGAGGTGATGGAATACTTTGTGGAGGAGCTTGACAAACGTTGTATTGATGCTGTTGTCACGCAAACCGGTTGTATGGGTTACTGCTTTGCAGAGCCAACTGTGGAGGTCACTCTGCCCGGAAAAGAGCCTGTGGTCTTCGGAAATGTAGATCCCGAAAAAGCTGATGAGATTATTGAATGCTATATCAAGGATGGGGAGCTGGTGGATGGCATTATCCCGCAAAATTACAATACCATTTAGACATAAATTAACCTAAAATATACTTTTATGAGCCAATACAAAATGCATCTGCTCGTCTGTGCCGGTACCGGTTGTCACTCATCAGAAAGTGATCTGGTGTATGAGATGCTGCGCGACGAGATAGAGAGAAAAGGACTGGATAAGGAGGTACAAATTATCCGTACCGGCTGTTTCGGCTTTTGTGAAAAAGGGCCTATCGTGAAGATTCTTCCCGACAACACCTTTTACACGCAAGTGAAGCCAACCGACGCCAAAGAGATTATAGATGAACATCTGATTAAGGGACGTAGTGTACATCGGTTGCTTTATACCGATCCGGAGACGATGGAGCATGTCCTTGATTCAAAACATATGGGTTTCTATAAGAAACAACTGCGCATAGCATTGCGCAATTGTGGTACCATTGATCCGGAGAACATCGATGAATCGATCGGACGCAATGCCTATCAGGCATTGGGTAAAGTGCTTACCGAATATTCGCCACAGCAAACCATAGATATAATCAAGCGGTCTGGCTTGCGTGGACGCGGTGGAGCCGGTTTTCCCACCGGATTGAAGTGGGAGATAACCAGAAAAAATGATGCCGACCAGAAGTATGTGGTGTGTAATGCCGATGAGGGCGATCCGGGTGCATTCATGGACCGTTCCATTCTGGAGGGTGATCCACACTCTGTGCTTGAGGCAATGGCTATCTGCGGTTATTGTATCGGTGCCACGAAGGGGTTGGTCTATATACGGGCGGAATACCCGCTTGCTATCAAGCGGCTGAAAATAGCTATTGCTCAGGCACGTGATTATGGGCTACTGGGTGAAAATATTCTTGGTACCGGCTTCAGTTTTGATATTGGTTTGAAGTATGGTGCCGGTGCTTTTGTCTGCGGTGAGGAGACAGCACTCATTCACTCCATGGAAGGGAAACGGGGAGAGCCATCTAACAAGCCTCCCTTTCCGGCGCAGAGCGGTTATCTTGGTAAACCGACCAATGTGAATAACGTGGAGACTTTTGCCAATGTGCCGGTAATCATCCTGAAAGGAACCGATTGGTTCTCTGCTATCGGAACCGAAAAGTCGAAAGGAACTAAAGTGTTTGCCCTTGCAGGTAAGATCAACAATGTGGGGTTGATAGAAGTGCCGATGGGTATCACTCTCCGTGAGATTATCTACGAGATTGGAGGGGGCATCAAGGACGGAAAGAAATTTAAAGCGGTACAGACCGGGGGACCGTCGGGTGGCTGCCTGACGGAGAAGCATCTCGATACTCGTATCGATTACGAAAGCCTTACTGCTGCCGGCTCCATGATGGGATCGGGCGGAATGATCGTGCTCGATGAAGATGATTGTATGGTCTCGGTAGCTAAATTTTTCCTCGGATTCATTGTGGAGGAATCGTGCGGGAAATGTGCTCCTTGCCGTATTGGGAATAAACGTCTCCACGAGATACTCACAAGGATCACCGAAGGCAATGGTACACAGGGAGATATTGAGAAACTAAGGAATCTGGCGAATGTGATCAAAGACACTTCATTGTGTGGTCTTGGGCAGACGTCACCTAATCCGGTGCTCTCTACATTAGATAATTTCATGGATGAGTACATGGAGCATGTGTATGATAAAAAATGCCGTTCGGGAAAATGCAGCAGCCTTCTCTATTATGTAATCTCTGCAGATGATTGTACAGGCTGTATGGCTTGTAAGCGTGTTTGTCCAACGCATGCCATCAACGGAGAGAGAAGAGGGGTGCATTGGATCAATCAGGAAATATGCATCAAGTGTGGTGCTTGCATGGATAAATGCCAGTTTGATGCCATTAGTCTTTTAAATGATTATCCGAGAGAGATGGCTGATGTAATAAGTAATTAATAATGAGTAGTTTAAATCGAAATCTATTAAACCTAAAAAAACAAGTATATGATCACATTGACAATAGATAAGAAAAAAGTCCAGGTTGAGAAGGGTACAACTATCCTGAAAGCAGCACATAAAGCGGGTGTAGAGATACCTACACTCTGCCATTTCGAGCTGTGCGACATGGGTATTGAGAATAAACCCGGAGGATGCCGCCTCTGCGTAGTAGAGGTGGAGGGACGCCGTAACCTGGCGCCATCTTGTATTACTGAAGTAGATGAGGGGATGGTAATAGAAACACATAGTACACGTGTGCTAAATGCACGTACAACAGTCTTGAAGCTGATTATCTCTGACCATCCATTCGATTGCCTTGTCTGCGCCAAATCGGGGCAGTGTGAGCTACAAAGCCTGGCTACACAATTTGGTATTCGTAGCATGCCTTATGAGGGAGAACAATCGAAGTATCGTAAAGACAGCTCTCCCTCCATTATCCGTGATGTGGACAAGTGTATCATGTGCCGTCGTTGCGAGATGATGTGCAATGAGGTGCAAACCGTAGGTGCGCTTTCTGCTATCAACCGCGGATTCATGTCAGTGGTGGCGCCTGCTTTTGAGATGAACTTAGAAGTCTCACCTTGTACCTATTGTGGACAGTGTGTCTCTGTTTGTCCCACAGGAGCTCTCACTGAGGTGGATCATACCAACGATATAATTCGCTTCTTAGCTGATCCCTCTAAGACAGTCGTTGTACAAACAGCACCAGCCGTGCGTGCTGCACTGGGAGAGGAGTTCGGTTTAGAACCGGGTACGTTGGTGACCGGAAAGATGGTTACAGCACTTCGTGAACTGGGGTTCGATTATGTGTTTGACACTGTTTTTGCTGCTGACCTAACCATCATGGAGGAGGGGACTGAGTTGTTGCAGCGTGTCCGTGGTCATTTGGCAGGCGATACTAACGTACGGCTACCTATCCTCACCTCCTGTTGTCCAGGGTGGGTGAACTTTTTCGAGCATAACTTTCCTGACCTGCTTGATGTACCCTCCACTTCAAAATCACCGCAACAGATGTTCGGTGCCATCGCCAAGTCGTACTTTGCCGAAAAGATAGGAGTGAATAGAAATGAGATGATTGTGGTCTCTATCATGCCCTGTCTGGCGAAAAAGTATGAGTGTCAGCGCGATGAGTTCAAGGTGGATGGTAACCCCGATGTGGATTTCTCCATCTCCACTCGCGAGCTGGCCGCTTTCATCAAAAAGGCAAATATTGACTTTCTTAATCTGCCTGATGAGGATTTTGATGATCCGCTGGGTGAGTCGACGGGTGCCGGGGTTATTTTTGGCAATACGGGTGGTGTGATTGAGGCTGCCTGTCGTACGGCTTATGAGCTGCATACAGGTAAAAAGTTGGAGAAGGTGGAATTTACGGAGTTGCGTGGTATGAAGGGGATTCGTTCCGCCACGGTTGACTTCACTGGATTAGATCTCAATATAGGTATCGCTCATGGACTGGGCAACGCCCGCAAGCTGTTGGATGATGTGAGAAGTGGAAAATCGAACTATCATGCTATTGAAGTTATGGCATGCCCGGGTGGATGTATCGGTGGTGGCGGTCAGCCGTATCATCACGGAAATAGCGAAATACTCAACAAACGTGCTGCTGCCATCTATACCGAAGATGAACGTAAGATCATCCGCAAATCGCATGAGAATCCTTCGATCATTAAATTGTATGAGGAGTTTCTGGGTGAGCCGGGTAGCGATAAAGCACACAGCCTGTTACATACGGAGTATTTTCCGAAAAGCAACGCGTTGACTATGCATTTAAAGAGTTGAAAATAAATAATTTTTAGTTGTATGAGTAAAAAAATAAATATACCACCTGAACTGTTCACCTACACGGAGCGAGTGACCAGAGCCAATGGACTGGAGGTGATAGTGAATCTTCCAAAGGAGAAAATCGAAAAAATCAATGATATTTGCAATTCGTTTGATAATAATCCGCGTGAACTGGTCAACGTACTTCATGAAACACAGCATGCGTTTGGTTACCTGCCCGCCGAGGTGCAGGATGTGATTGCGAATAACTTGGATCTGTCGGTAGCACATGTCTATGGAGTGGTGACCTTCTACTCCTTCTTCACCATGATCCCTAAAGGGGAATATCCCATCTCCATCTGTACAGGCACAGCCTGTTATGTGCGCGGTGCCGAGAAAGTGCTGGAGGAGTTTAAGAAGGAGCTGGACATCAAGGTGGGTGAGACCACACCCGATGGTAAGTTCTCTATCAACTGTCTACGGTGTGTAGGGGCTTGCGGGCTTGCTCCCGTGGTGCTGGTGGGTGAGAAGGTATATGGGCACGTATCCCCCGACAGGGTGAAATTGATACTGGACAAGTACAAGAGATAGCGATTTTATTGATTAGGGGTATTTGTAATGCAGGGAAGTACCTTGGAGGAAATAACCAATTTCATGCCCAATCTTTTTTAATTGCTGATCGAGATAGTGCAACTTCTCTTCGTCGCTGTTGGTGGAAAGAGGTTTGTTCTCATAGAGAAAGTAATTTTCCTGGTAGTTGGCGGGTGTGATGTTAGGCATCAGCACGTTGGCGCCGATCTCTATTGCCTGCTCGCGTCCCTCCTTTGCAATGATCTGCAGTGCGGTGGTGGCGGCGATATTGATATTGAGCATCAGAATGCGCAGCAAAGAGGCCATTTTGATTCTCAGTCTGAGTCGCTCTGTGAGGGGATATCACCTCCTTTGAAAGTTCTTTTTTCATCCAGTGAAGTTTTTAATTTCAATTTCGTCATCCAACAATATGACATATTGCTTTTGCGGTACAGTATGAAAATCGTAATCATAGTCAGGTTTTACCGTTTCGCTCGCGCGTTTTTGCAACACTTCAACAAGCTCAGTGCGAGCACGTGTGTCGCGTTAGTGAACCTCTGCTGAATAACAACTCTGACAAACATTTTCTTGCTTCTCAACATTCACCCTGTGAAATTTAATTCTATTTCATGGGGTTCACCCTGTGAAATAAATCAAAGATTAAATGCAAAGCATTATTTCACAGGGCTAACCGATTACAAAAATCGACGCGAGCGGGTAATTTTAAACATGGTTTAAGTTTCTAATGAATACCTGTTCCATCCGGCTAAAATGGCACCCGCTTCATATGTGCTATTGAGAAATTCCAAAAACGTTTTTCGGGGTTGGTTGATTTTTGCACGATGCTATATGGGAGTATAAACTCTCTGAGGGTTTCATGATAATAAGCACCTTTTGGTTTCACTTCTGCATTTTTATACCCTGTGGGTGCCGGGTACAAATAAGCGTAAAAAGCTGCTTCCGGTAATGCCTCACTACCTGACCAAAAGCCTAAGCTTGCCACTTCATGCGAATATGCCTCCTGTGTCACCCAATCAGGAAGGTTAGGGATGCCTCCCGGATGTGGTGGTGCCTTTCGTCCTGAAAAGCGAGATACTGCCATATCGAAACTATCCCAGAAAAAATGCACCGGACTGCATTTTCCTTATAATCACAGCGCATTTGTGTGAGCCCATTTTGCATTTTTAATAATGCCTGATGCAAGGCTGCAGCCTGCGCTTTATCATAAGTAGCGTTCTTGGTGTCCTTTTCAAATGGAATTGGATTTTCCATTTCAACAGGCGTTGAGTTTATTTTTAAATCAATTTTCAAGTCTCCGAGCACTACAAATATCTTATGGTAAAAATCGGCTACAGAATTGCCATATAGATCGAAATCCCTGAGCTCTCCATCACTTGTAATGACCTTTAATTTATGATTTATAAAATCAAAGTCAATTTGAGAATTCTTGTCTTTGTAAGGCATTTCGAGGGTTGAAAGACCGGTGGGTGTTAGATGCAGTGTATATGCCATGAGTGGTTGATCCACGGCGCGACACCCAGTTTTATTTTACCGACAATTTGTGTCCACATATGCTCTGTAGCATAGCTCTCTTTTCCTTTTTCGTAGGATAGGTTAGGCCATCAATTTTTCATTTTATTTTCTTATTAAATTA
>Ga0265294_10009135_pt1 | contig 11472 bp, 6 predicted proteins | sample MunlanPumphouse3_FD_192504 | JGI IMG/M metagenome (GOLD analysis project Ga0265294, IMG submission 192504) | Groundwater microbial communities from a municipal landfill in Southern Ontario, Canada - Pumphouse #3 | ecosystem: Environmental > Aquatic > Deep subsurface > Groundwater | place...
TACCACTTATAATGAGCAAAAGCCTTATTAGCTTCCGCCATCTTATGAGTATCTTCCCTCTTCTTCATAACAGAACCTTCTTTCTTGCTGGCATCCATAAGTTCCTGTGCAAGTTTTTCAGACATCGGTCTGCCGGTCTTAGCTCTTGCTGTATCCATTATCCAGTTCATTGCCAATGTTGTTGATCTTACTAAAGGAACTTCCATAGGAACCTGATATGTTGCTCCGCCGACTCTTCTTGGCCTGACTTCAAGCAACGGTCTTGCGTTCTCAATAGCTCTGTTAAAAACAACTAGAGGATCTTCACCCATTTTCTCTTTTATTATATCAAATGCTTTATAAATTATTCTTTCTGCTGTGCTTTTCTTGCCGCTGTGGTCTAATTTATTTATAACTCTTGCTAATAAAACAGAATTATAAACAGAATCTCCTTTTGGCATACCTCTTTTTTCTCTTGGCTTTAATGCTTTACGTGGCATATTTTCTTCCTCTTACTTTTTTATATTATTTTTTCGCCGCTGCTGCTTTAGCTCTTTTTGCGCCGTATTTGCTTCTTGATTGTTTTCTTCCGTCTACTCCGGTTGAATCAAGACTTCCTCTGACGATATGATATCTTACGCCAGGAAGATCTTTTACTCTTCCGCCTCTTATAAGAACAATTGAATGCTCCTGTAAGTTATGTCCTACGCCCGGTATATATGAAGTTACTTCATAACCTGATGTCAATTTTACCCTTGCGACTTTTCTCAAAGCCGAATTAGGTTTTTTTGGAGTCGTCGTATAAACTCTTGTACATACTCCTCTTCTCTGCGGGCAGCTTTTTAAAGCAGGAGATTTCGTCTTTTGTATAACTTTTTTTCTTCCGTCTGTAATCAACTGATTAATTGTTGGCATTGTTCTTCCCTCAAACTATATTTATTTATTTTTTGTCAACTATCGGCTTAAGTCCTGTACCAGCAGGTATCAAATGACCTATCGCCACATTTTCTTTCAAACCTCTAAGCGTATCTATTTGTCCGGACACCGCCGCTTCAGTCAAAATTCTTGTAGTTTCCTGGAAGCTTGCGGCAGATATAAACGAATCGGATGAAAGAGCCGCTTTTGTTATACCTAAAAGAACAGGATGGGCAACAGGAACCTTCCCGCCTTTTCCTTTTATGACCTTTCTTTCTTTTTCATATTTATATCTTGAAATAATTTCACCGCTTAAAAATTTACTGTCGCCGGCTTCAACAATTCTCACATTGGAAAGCATCTGCCTTACGACAACTTCTATATGTTTATCGTTTATAGCAACACCCTGAAGTCTGTAAACCTGCTGTATCTCGTTTACAAGGTATTCCTGAACGACTTTAGGCCCTTTTACTTTAAGAATATCGTGAGGATTTACCGCGCCGTCAGATAAAGCTTCTCCTGCTTCAACTTTATCCCCTTCGTAAACAACCAAATGTCTTCCGAGAGGAACGGTATATTCTTTTTCCATCTTTGTATCAGGATCAACAATCTTAACTTTCAATGCGCCTTTCTTTGTAGCTTCTCCGAATTTTACTATACCGTCAATTTCGGATATTACGGAAACATTCTTAGGCTTTCTGCCTTCAAACAATTCTGCAACTCTAGGAAGACCTCCGGTAATATCTTTTGATTTTGAAAATTCCTGAGGAATTTTAGCCAAAATATCACCGACTTTAATATCTTCGCTGTTCTTAACGACAAGCGTCGTACCTACCGGCAACGGATATTCTACAACTGTTTTTCCGTCTTTTTCTATAACAAATTTAGGTTTATGCTTTCTCGTTCTGTCTTCTATAATAATTCTTTCAATCTGACCGGTAATTTTAGACTTTTCTTTTTGCAGAGTTATACCTTCTTTTATATCTACAAATTTAAGCTTGCCTTCATACTCGGAAATAATAGATTTTGAATGAGGATCCCATTTAACAAGAAGAATATGTTTTTTATCTTCTTTTAATTTAACTTCCTGACCGTCTTTAACTTCTATTACGGCTCCGTAAGGAATTTTATATACCTGTCTTCTTCTCGGAGAATTTTCCGTAAATACAAGTTCAGTATTTCTGCTTACTACCAAAGTTTCGCCGTTTCTGTTTTTAATGGATCTTAAATTGTAAAAATCGGCAGTTCCGTCTTTCTCGGCATAAATTTCAGATTTCTGTACAAGTCTGCTTGCAGCTCCGCCGATGTGGAATGTTCTAAGAGTAAGCTGCGTTCCAGGCTCGCCGATAGACTGGGCTGCAACGACACCGACAGCTTCACCGACTTCGGCCAATTTCCCGGTAGCAGGACTTAATCCGTAACACTTTGCGCATACGCCGTGTTCGGCTTCGCATGTTAATACGCTTCTTATACCTATTTTATCAATACCTGCATCGAGAAGCTTTTGCGCATTCTCCGCAGTTATCATTTCGCCTCTTTTTACTATAAGTTCTTCTTTAATATCATCGCCGTCCTGAATAATACCGACAACGTTATCAAGAGCGACTCTTCCGATGATTCTTTCGTCTATTTTTTCGATAACTTCATCGCCTGATTGTAAGTTACCGATAAATACGCCGTTAGGCGTTTTACAATCATGTTCAGTAACAACAACGTCATGAGAAACATCGACAAGCTTTCTTGTCAAATACCCGGCTTCCGCGGTCTTCAAAGCAGTATCCGAAAGACCTTTTCTTCCGCCGTGAGTAGACAAGAAGTATTCCAAAACCGACAAACCTTCCCTGAAGTTTGAAATAATAGGCGTTTCAAGAATTTCTCCGATACCTCCGGAAAGTTTCTTCTGAGGTTTTGCCATAAGACCTCTCATACCTGCAAGCTGTCTTACCTGCTGTCTGGAACCTCTCGCGCCTGAATCAGCCATCATGAATATTGAGTTAAATCTGTTTGTATTTTCTTTAAAATCTTCCATCTCGTCTTTTTTCATTTCATCAAACATTATATCTGCGACTTCATCAGTAACTTTTGTCCAGATATCTATGATTTTGTTGTATCTTTCGCTTTCAGTAATAAGACCGAGTTTCGCCTGTTTTTCAATTTCCTTGATTTTTGCTTTTGCTTCCTTGACTAAAACATTTTTTTTAGGCGGAATTTTCATAGCGTCAATAGAAATCGATACGCCTGCAAGCGTTGCATATTTATATCCGAGTTTCTTGATTTCATCCAACAAAATAATAGTTTTATACTGACCTAATTTTTTGAAGCAGGTATCTACGATGTTTACAAGTTCCTTCTTGTTCATAGGTCTGTTTACATAACCTAAAGAATAAGACCCGTCTTCATTCTTCGGCAAGTGTTCGTTAAATATAACTCTTCCTACCGTAGTGTAATTAGGTTTTTCGTCTTTATTATTTTTCCATTTTGCTATATTTTTTTGTTCATTGTCTTTAAGTTTAGGATCTCTTAAAGTCGTTATACCCGCAACTTTAATTCTTGCATGTAAATCAATTTCGTTCTGTTGGTAAGCGCTTATAACTTCAGCAACACCCGATAAAACACTGCCTTCACCTTTAACGCCGTGCTTTTCTTTTGTCATAAAACAGCTTCCCAAAACGATATCCTGTCCCGGAACGGTGATAGGCTTTCCTGATGACGGAGAAAGAATATTCTTTGTTGTCATCATAAGCATTTTTGCTTCAAGCTGGGCTTCTATAGAAATAGGAACATGAACGGCCATTTGGTCACCGTCAAAGTCCGCATTGAAAGCCGTACATGTCAACGGATGCAATTGTATTGATTTTCCTTCAACCAATACAGGTTCAAAAGCCTGAATACCGAGTCTGTGAAGAGTAGGAGCTCTGTTTAATAATACCGGATGGTCTTTTGTAACTTTTTCAAGTATACTCCAAACCTTAACATCTCCTCTTTCCAATATTCTTCTTGCAGACTTTAATGTTGCGCCTTCCTGATTAATAAGTTCTCTTATAATAAACGGCTTAAATAATTCCAACGCCATTTCTTTAGGAATTCCGCATTGATTAAGTTTAAGAGAAGGACCGACAACAATAACGCTTCTGCCGGAATAGTCAACTCTTTTACCGAGCAAATTCTGTCTGAATCTTCCCTGTTTTCCTTTTAATGTGTCTGATAAAGATTTTAAGACTCTGTTTCCTGCACCTGTTACAGGTCTTGACATAGAATCATTGTCTATCAAAGCGTCTACTGCTTCCTGAAGCAATCTCTTTTCATTGTTAATCATTACAGTAGGAGCTTTAAGCTGTTCTATATGTCTTAATCTGTTGTTTCTGTTAATGATTCTTCTGTATAAATCGTTTAAATCAGATGCTGCAAACCTTCCGCCCTCAAGAGCAACCAAAGGTCTTAAATCCGGCGGGATTACAGGCAATACGGTAAGAATCATCCATTCAGGCCTTGTCCCTGAATTTTTAAATCCTTCGACAACTCTGAGTCTTCTTATAAGTCTTGCTCTTTCCGCATCCGAATTTATTTTTGATATTTCAAGCTGTATATTTTTTTGTTCTTCTTCCAAATTAAATTCTTCCAAAAGCTTTCTTACGGCTGATGCGCCGATATCAACTTTCAGAAAATCTCCGAAACCCGTCTGGAACTTTTTGACATCGCTTTCTTCAAGCAAAATAGGAGCTTCCGGTTTTGAAAATGTCTTAAGTATAGGCATTTCCATTCTGAATATTTCAACTTTAAGTTTACCGTCAAAAGGTTTTAATCCTTCGGAATTCTTTCTCAATTCGTTGAATATTTTTTCTTTTTCCAAATCAAAAAATTCAACTCTTACTTTTTTATCAGGCTCTGTTATTGAAACTTCCGGAGTCTTTTCAAAAGCAGACGATAATATTTTTTTGAGTTCTGATTTTTGGGAACCTTCAACGTCATAGAAATATATTGAATGAGGTTTAAAATAACACTTCAAATATTTACAGCCTTTTTCAAGTATATTTTCAGAAATTTGCTTAACTACGTCGGCTTTTTTCTGCACTCCGTAATCCGCCATAGTTTTAACAAGTTTATCCAACTGTTTTTTTAATTCTTTTTCGTCATCGCTGAATGCAAATTCTTCAATAACTATACCGTCAAAAACATTTTTCAGTTCTTCTTTTACTACGGCGCTGTTCATTCCGTAATGAAACAAATTATATTCTTCTTCTTTAAGCAAAGCGCCTTTATGCAAAAAAGGAACTGTTTTTGAAGAATCGGTTAACGTGTTGGTAACAACATATTTCGTATAATAAATAACCTTTTCAAGATCTGATATTTTCATATTCAGCAAAATACCAATTCTTGAAGGCGGTTTCTTTAAAAACCAAGGATGAGCAACCGGCACTGCCAAATCAATATGCCCGAATCTTTCTCTTCTGACTTTAGCTTCGGTAACCTCAACTCCGCATCTGTCGCAGATTGTCCCTTTATGCTTGATGTATTTATATTTGCCGCAATGACATTCCCAGTCTTTTGTCGGTCCGAAAATACCGTCGCAAAACAAACCGTCTCTTTCAGGCTTAAAAGTTCTGTAGTTGATTGTCTCAGGCTTTTTAACCTCGCCGTAAGACCAAGATCTTATATCTTCCGGACTTGCAACCGTTAATTTTACGGCATCAAAATCTACGAAATTTAGATTATGCTGCTTTTTCTTTGAATTTTTTAAATTTTTTATACTCATTTATAGTTGCCCTTCTATATTATTTTTGTTCTTCAGTACTGCTGCTGACATTCTCTTTCAGAAGATCTACATTCAATCCCAAAGCTTTAAGTTCGTTTACAAGCACTTTAAATGATTCCGGTATTCCGGGCTCCGATATAGGCTCGCCTTTGATAATAGAATCATACATTTTTACTCTGCCGTCAACATCATCAGATTTAACGGTTAAAAATTCCTGTAAAACATGAGCCGCTCCGTATGCCTGAACAGCCCAAACTTCCATTTCTCCAAATCTCTGACCTCCAAACTGGGCTTTTCCGCCGAGAGGCTGTCTTGTGATAAGAGAATAAGGACCTGTCGATCTTGCATGCATTTTATCTTCGACAAGATGATTAAGCTTTAACATATACATGACGCCTATCGTCACTTTTTCCATAAAAGCTTCGCCGGTTCTGCCGTCATATAAAGTAATTTTGCAATCATCCGTAGGCAAATAGTTAAGTCTGTAATCCTTAAGAGCCTTTGAAAGTTCTTCTCCTTTCATTCCTCTCTTTTCAAATTCCTGTTTCTTTTGCTCTACAAGCATATCTTTTGCTTTTCTGATTTGTTCTTTAACCTGCTCTTCGCTTGCGCCGTCAAACACAGGCGTAACCATTTGCGTATTCAGCACCTTTCCTGCCCATCCCAACATAGATTCCAAAAGCTGTCCTACATTCATACGGGACGGAATGGCAAGCGGAGAAAGAACGCAGTCTACAGGCGTTCCGTCAGGAAGTCTCGGCATATCTTCGACAGGAAGTATTCTTGATACTATGCCTTTGTTACCGTGTCTTCCGGCCAATTTATCCCCGACCTGAACTTTTAATTTTGCAGCTATGTAAACTTTTACGATTTTGTTGACAGATACAGGCAACTCATCGCCTTTTTTAAATCTTTCTTTGTCTTTTTCGTAATTTTTTTTCAGAATATCTTCTTTCGCCTGATATAAATCTTCAATTTTCTTCTTTTCGGATTTATTTGCATTTTCAAAAAGTTCTTTCTTTTCTTTTTCCAGTCTGGATTTTGCGGATTTATATAATGACGTTACTTCTTCCTGTCTCTTCTTAATTTCTTTTTCGGAAAGTTTTTCTCTTCTTACAAAAGTTCTGACGCCTAAAACCTTGCCTGCAGTTCCCGGGTCAACTCTTAAAGAAACATCCTGCACATCTTCCGCTTTTTTACCGAACAATACTCTCAAAAGTCTTTCTTCCGGAGTTGTCTGTTGTTCGCCTTTAGGCGCAGTTTTACCTACAAGAATATCTCCCCTCTGAACTGTTGCGCCTACTCTGATAACGCCGTCTTCGTCAAGATTTAATAGATCTTCAGCGCCGACGTTAGGAATATCCTTCGTTATTTCTTCAGGTCTTCCTTTAGTCTCTCTCGCTTCGGTTTCAAACTCTCTTATATGAACTGACGTAAATTTATCATCATGAACTAATTTCTCCGATAAAAGAATAGCATCTTCGAAATTATATCCGTCCCAAGGCATAAATGCTATAAGGAGGTTCTGCCCCAAAGACAACTGTCCGTTCTTTGTCGCCTGACCGTCAGCGATAATATCGCCTTTCTTAACTTTATCTCCGACTTTAACTATCGGAATATGATTTATGCACGTATCTTGGTTGGATCTTAAATATTTGCTTAATCTGTGTTCTCTGATTCCGTTCTTTTCACTCCAGACTATAATTTCATCCGAAGAAACGGAAACAACTTCTCCGTCTATTTTAGACAATACGACAACACCAGAATCTCTTGCTACTTTATCTTCAACGCCCGTACAAACTACAGGTTGTTCCGTAACCAACAGAGGAACCGCTTGTCTTTGCATGTTACAACCCATAAGAGCACGGTTTGCATCGTCGTGTTCAAGAAAAGGGATAAGGCCGGCAGAAACAGAAATAACCTGCATAGGCGAAATATCCATATAATCAACTTTCTCAGGAGATTTAAACAAAAAATCATCCCAATGTCTTCCCTGTACCATATCTGACGCAAATTTCCCGTTTTCGCTTAAAGGAGTATTTGCCGCCGCTACGAAGAAATCATCTTCCGTATCTGCAGTCATATAATCAATTTTATTTGTAACTTTTCCATTTTCAACTTTTTTATAAGGTGTTTCAATTAAACCGTATTGATTGACTCTTGCATAAGCGGATAATGAAGTTATAAGACCGATGTTCGGTCCTTCAGGAGTTTCAATAGGACATACTCTTCCGTAATGAGTATAATGCACATCTCTGACTTCAAATCCCGCTCTCTTTCTGTTAAGACCTCCAGGGCCTAACGCAGAAAGTCTTCTTTTATGCGTAAGTTCGGATAACGGATTAATCTGATCCATAAATTGAGAAAGCTGTGAAGTTCCGAAAAACTTCCTTATCTGGGCTATAAAAGGAGTAATATTGATAAGAGATCTAGGAGTAACTGTCGCTTTATCCTGGTTATTCATATACTCTTTTACAAGTCTAGCCATCTGAACAAGCCCGATTCTTACCTGATTTTCAAGCAATTCGCCGACAGATCTTACTCTTCTGTTGCCTAAATGGTCAATATCGTCCAAGCCTAATTTTATTTTTTCGTTATTCTCAACAAATTCCGTTTCTCCGTTATAAATCATCAAAAGATATTTTATAGTTGCAACAATATCTTCTCTTGCAACGGTTCTTTTATTTTCTGCAGGAATTACCAAATTAAAATTATTCTTAAAGAATTTATAAATAGGCCCCAGCTTCTTTAAAATTTTATATCTTCCGATTGCAGTAAAATCATATCTTCTTACTGATTTAAACAACAATTCGTCCAAAAAGCCCTGAGCTCTTTCCTGAACTATAAATTCCTGAGTTTTTAATACTTTATAAATATGGTTTACGGCTTCTTTCTGCGTTTTAATTGTGTCTTTCTTTAATGTAAGCAAAATTGTTGAGTCTTTAAGAACTACAACGGAAGTTAAACCTTTGGCCTTCATTTTTTCGATAACATTTTCGGTTAATTCTTTGCCGGCATCAAAAAGGACTTCTCCCGTAGATTTATCATAGATATCATCTGCTAAACATTCATTTGCCAAAGCTGAAGCAGGAGTATCCAAAGACACTTCTTTTGTTTCCTTAAAAAGATTTAAAATATCGTTATCATTTTCAAAGCCTATCGCTCTCAAAAGCGTTGTAGCCAATATTTTTCTTTTTCTGTCTATTCTAACATACAAAAGACCATTCTGGTCAAATTCAAATTCAACCCATGCTCCTCTGTAAGGGATAATTCTTGCAAAATACAAAGGCTTACCGAAAACAGTAACCTTTTTTTCTTCGTCTTCTTCGAAAATTACTCCCGGAGAACGATGAATCTGGCTTACAACGACTCTTTCCGCGCCGTTAATAACAAACGTAGCGGTTTCTGTCATAAGAGGAATATCGCCGAAATAAACTTCCTGTTCTGAAAGTTCTTTAACTTTTCCGTCTTCCTTTTTATGAAGCAATCTTAATTTTATTTTCAATGATGAAGAATAGGTCTCGTCTCTGGCAATAGATTCCTCTACGGAATATTTCGGCTCTCCGAAGCTGTAGGAGATATATTCCATAATTAAACTCCCGTCTGAATTTGTCAGAGGGAAAACATCTCTAAAAGCACCTTCAAGACCTTGAAATTTCCTCTTTTCAGGGTCTACATTCATCTGTAAAAAATCTGCAAATGAATTTTTCTGCATGCCAAGCAGTAAAGGTGGATCAATCGGTGAACTTATTTTTCCAAAGTTAACTCTTTTCATTACTTATAGATCCATTATTTTTATTTTGACAAAAAGATAAAATTAAGTATTTATTATACTTAATAATTATCTTTTGTCAAGTATTTTGATTAATTTTACAACTATTTTTAAACTTTTTAATATCACTATTACTTAAGTTCAACTGTTGCGCCGGCTTCAGTAAGTTTCTTCTTCATTTCTTCAGCTTCTGCTTTAGAAACGTTTTCTTTTACTGCTTTTGGAGCGCCGTCTACCAAATCCTTAGCTTCTTTTAATCCTAAGCCTGTAAGTTCTCTTACAACCTTGATTACGTTTATTTTGCTTGCGCCTGCGCTTGCAAGAACAACATTGAATTCGGTTTTTTCTTCAGCTGCTGCAGCAGGTGCTGCTCCGCCTGCTACTGCTGCTACTGCTACAGGTGCCGCTGCTGAAACGCCGAATTTTTCTTCGAGAGCCTTTACCAATTCTGCCATTTCCAAAACCGTCATAGATGAAATTTCTTCAATTAATTGATCTTTTGTCATTGCCATTTTACTAATTCCCCCAATTTTATATTATTTTTTATCTTTTAAGCATTTGCTTTTTGTTCTTTAATAGCACTTAAAACACATACCAAATTTCTGGTTGTTCCATGCAAAACATTAACAAATCCGGAAATAGGAGACTTCATACTTCCTAGCATCTTAGCAATAAGGACTTCTTTTGAAGGAAGCGATGCTAAAGAAGATATTTCCGCCGTTCCCAAAATTTTACCGTCTAACAAACCTGCTTTTATTACAAATTTTTCATATTTTTTTGCAAATTCAGCAACAACTTTTGCAGGAGCGACAGGATCCGCATCTTCAAGAACAATTGCCGTAGGCCCTTCAAAATAAGGATCAATTTTTTCCAAACCTACTTCTTTAAGAGCAATTTTTCCCAAAGTATTCTTAACTACCAAATATTCGCATCCGCATTTCCTGAGTTCCGATCTCAACGCTGAAATTTCACTGACGGAAAGACCGTGATATTCGGTCATTATCATACCCTTCATAGCTTTAAACTTGTCTGTTAAGTTCTGCACTTCCGTTTGATTCTTTTTATTTGGCATTTTATATATTCTCCTTCTTTATTTTCTCTTTTATTTTATGTTTCAATTTATTTACGGCTGCTGCTCTTTTTATATTTCTTAAATCATCTTTTAAAAAATCTTTATTTGTACCGAAACGTATCTTATTGTTTTTATCATCTGATACGGCCATTTCGCAAAATCTGCAGGCTATATCTGATTTTTCAACTTTCATTAAATCTAATATCTTTTTTCTTTCATTTTCCAATTTATTAGAAGAATATTTATCTTCAAATAAATTACCCAATTTATGCTTTAAAGCAAAATCATTACAACAAAGGACCAAATCACCGTTAGGCAATACAACATTTTGATAAACAAAATTATTTAAACAAATAATTTTGCCGTTTTTTCCAGATATTTTAAACAACGCACCGGCTCTTGAAACTATTTTTCTGACTTCAACTATTTTAAAAACTCTAGTTTCTATATTATCCTGAAAAAATTTCGCAATTTTATAGAATTTATCTTTGTTAAAAAATCTGTCAGATTTAAAAAGATGAAAAGCCGCGGCATAAAAACAAACGCCGGCATTTTTCATTTTTAAAATTTTAGTTTTTGTAAGACCGACTGTCGTTGTAAAAATATCAATTTTAAAACCCTGTCTCCAAGCATGTATTATCATATCAACAGAATCTTTATTTAAAAAACATTCTGAAAAACCCGCGAAAATAAGTTTCGTATCCTTATTGTCAACGTTTGATAATATCTTTTTAAAATCAGATAAAGTCATAACGTTTTTAGATTTTAATTTTCCGTATGCTTCTACAATCTTGCTTTGAGGGCAATATTTACAAAGAACTTTACAACCTATATGCGTCGTAATTTCCAAATTTTTTTTCATAATATAAATAAAAAAAGCTTCTCACGAGAATGAGAAGCAAAAAATAAAGGCTAATAATAAACTCAGTCTCGGCAAGAATATACAGGTAAACCGTATAACATTAAACCTTCTGCAAGGTT
>Ga0265294_10009136_pt1 | contig 11471 bp, 9 predicted proteins | sample MunlanPumphouse3_FD_192504 | JGI IMG/M metagenome (GOLD analysis project Ga0265294, IMG submission 192504) | Groundwater microbial communities from a municipal landfill in Southern Ontario, Canada - Pumphouse #3 | ecosystem: Environmental > Aquatic > Deep subsurface > Groundwater | place...
GGAGTTGAAAATGGTTGTCGCATCGGTGCAATGGGCCTCACCTGGATTCCCGTTTTCGTCATAGTATTTAATATACAAATCGGAATGGTCATCATCAAAATTCACCGGGGCATTGTTTGCAGCGGAAAGGGAGATGAAATCATCATACGAAATACTTTTTCCGTTTTGACCGGCCTTCCAATCATATCCGTAACCAGCCAGGCACAAAACGAATTTTTCAGAAGGGACCTCTTTCATTGCCAAATCCAATGCCTGTTCGATGAACTTGACAGAGGTGATACAGCCGGGAGACTTACCTGCGAAATGTTCGTCGTAAGCCATCAGAAAAATAAGATCGTAATAAGTATTCAGTTCTTTATAATCAAAAGTTTTGTCGAAAGGGTTCACATCGATAGTTAACAAATAACCTGCCGGATGAAGTGCCTGGTACAGTTCCCTTGAAAAAATCATCCGGTAAGAAGCCATGGCTGGAGGTATATTCTCAAGGTCGACGTTTATTCCCTGAAAATGGTATTTTTTCAATAAGTTCTTGATATTGGATATGAGTTTGGCCCTGTATTTCGGACTCTTAAGTAAGAGTGCAGTAGAATCACCATTCCAATGCTGGTTAATGTTGTTGCTCAGAATGGGAATGATGGCCACATCGTTTTGGTACATGATGTTCAATGCTTTCGCATTGATCTTGATATCAAGATCGCCTTTGGTATTTTTTTGGAAAAACCATTCGGGTAGCACCATGTTCAGCTTGTCGACGTTGCTTTCCAACGAAGAAAACGAATTTCTGTCCCAATTTACGTAAAAGCCGGCTCTTAGCGGAAGGTATTCTTTTAGCGGACCTCTTTCTATTTTTTGATTATAAAACTCGTATCTTTTTTCACTTCTTATTTTTTTCAAATGAAGCGCATACGCCACCAATTCTGAATCCGAAACCGCTTTTTTTGAGGGGTTGATATTCACATTACGGATTCTTTTCTCTTTATAAATCAAACTTTTGGCATCATAGTGTGATTGGTGGGTCAAGGATATGACAATAGACAGCACTCCCACCAAAATAAAAACCAAAAGAATACGGACAAACCAAACAAACCGATTCCAGCGTGTAGAGTTGGGACTTTGAAAAATTTGTTGCATATATTTGTTTTTTAGAATTGTGGTAACCAGTAATTACAGGTGCTGGTCAGCCTGAATCTGATTGGCATTGTCGGCTGTCCGTCTCTGAATTCAGTCGGAAATAGGGTTCCGCATTTTTGAGGCATGTGGTATGCATTCGAAAGGGAGAGCATTAAGAATATGGTGGCACTTTGCTTCATAGAACAAGTCCTTTTAATTCTTTGCGGAGTATACATCCGCTTTTTGCGGACAAAGATAAACATATTCCTGTGACTGTGGAGTCCTGAATTCACCCTAAAATATCTTAAAAAACAGGTCGGCAAGATTCGGGGTTTGTTACTGCGGACTCTCATCAGCGCATTTAAACATAATTGGAATGCAAATTTTTTAATGTATATTGAACCGAATATCCTTTCATACGGCCGTTTGATTCTGCTCAAATATCAGATTATTAATATCATACCATTGTACCCAATGTTAATACACACGAACATGGAAAGAGAAAGTCTCCTTTTGAAAGAAAAAATAAAAGAACTTGAAAAAGAAAATTCAATGCTAAAACAACAACAAATGGAAATTAACAAAGCCAAGGAGTTGTATTTGAAAATATTTGAAGAATTTCCTGCTTTAATTTGGCGTTCCCGCTTAGACAAAATGTGCGACTATTTTAATAAAACATGGCTCGAATTCACAGGCAGAACAATGGAACAAGAAGTTGGAAATGGTTGGGCAGAAGGAGTGCATCCTAATGATTTTGATTCTTGTTTAAAAACATATATTACCGCCTTTGATAAAAGACAAGCGTTTTTAATGGAATATCGAATGAAAAATAAAGATGGAGAATACTGTTGGATACGTGATTTCGGTAGACCGTTTTACGATTTGGATAATACGTTTTTAGGATATATCGGTTCTTGTTATGATATAACTGAAATTAAAAATAATGAATTAAGCCTGATTGAATTAAATGCAACCAAAGACAAATTCTTTTCAATTATTGCTCACGATTTGAGAAGTCCGTTCACTTCTATTATTGGTTTTAGCGAATATCTGGTGGAACAGGTCAAAGAAAATGACTATGAAAAAGTTGCTGAATTTGCCGATATTATATTGCAGTCGTCTAATAGTGCGATGGCCTTGCTCTCCAACCTCATGGTATGGTCTCAATTGCAATCTGGCAGGATGGTCTTCAATCCCGAATCCTTCGATATAGCCACCCTTATTCGAGAAGTGACACTTTTATTAAAAGGTCTTTCCGAACAAAAATCCATCATTATTGAAAACATACTACCGACGCATGCTTTCGTTCTTGCTGATAAAGAAATGATAAGCACGATATTGAGAAATTTGATTTCAAATGCTTTAAAATTTACACAAACGGGAGGAAGGATTTCAATTTCAACTGTGAGTAAAAATAAAGAATTAATAGTTACTGTAAGTGATAATGGAGTCGGAATATCAAAAGACAGGATTGATAAATTATTCAATATGGTTGAAAGTTCTTCAACTCCCGGCACACAAAAAGAAAAAGGAACAGGTTTGGGATTAATTCTCTGCAAAGAATTTATTGAAAAAAATAAGGGGAAGATTTGGGTAGAGAGTGAGGTCGGAATCGGGTCGTCTTTTTGCTTCTCATTACCAACATTGGTTGAAAAATAGGGCTGCGGCTAAGTAAACAGGGCACCAGTTATATATTTTTGATGCCATTCGTATTCTTTACCATTGATGGTAAGATGCAGGGCTGTTTTTCCTTGCTATTTGTTTTAAGTATCCATATTTCTATTTCTTGTTATTTGAAATTATTTAAAATCCTTTGTTTATCCTCATTCTCTTTATCATTTTTGTGATACAGTTCAACAAAAATTATTTTTTCTTGATCTTTGAAGTAAGCATAAATCAATCGCAACCCTGAATTTACACCACGACCTTTTAACGATTTGCAGGCAATCTTTTTTACTTTAATGACACCTGTTTCTAAAGTCAAATTGTCGATACGAAAACTAAATGGTGGTCTCGCATCGGGTGCAGTAGTCAATACTTGTTTCACTACATATAAATCATCGTTGAGTGTTCTGTGTTTTTTCAAAAGGATTTTTAAATCCTTTTGAAATTCGGTTAATTCTTCAAAAATCATTGTTCTTCAAATTCGTCTCCATAGTTTCTCACAGAGAAAGGCGCATCTCTGTAAAAGACCAATTCGTAATTTATTTCTTCTCCTTCTTTTGAAGCAAGCCACGGCATATCTTTATGGGAATAACTACTGATTGCAGAAGCCGACCAGTCACTCATTTGCTCAATCACTTTGTCAATCACTTCTTTTTCACTTGCTTTCAATTCAGTCAAATCAGCTTTTGCAAGAGGAATGTAACGAGTTTGCATCTTGTCGTAATATTCTGTTTTAATTCTTTGTATCATTCCTTTTTCCATCATTTGACCAATGATTGTGTCTAACTTTTGTGGAACAGGACCATAAGGCAACTTGCGATATTTTGCACCAGTCAAATGTTCCTCATACAATTCGTAGTAATTGAAATCAGAAAAATACAGCAATTTGTAAAGCACCGTTTCTCCAACATTTGGTTTGCCTGCACATCTTTCTAAAATGTATAGCAATACATTTTTGAATTTTTTGACTTGCAGAGTTGGGACAGAAATTCGTTCATCTGTTTTCTCTGACTTTGCTTCGGCTTTGTCTTCAACATCTTGGCTCACTGAAAAATTTTTGGACATAAAATCATCCAATGAAAAATTCAAAACCAAAGACAACTGTTGCAATTCAAAAATATTTACACCTCTATGACCTAACTCTATTTGAGCCAAAGACGGTCTGGATATTTTGACACTTTTTGCTAAACCTTCCTGTGACAACCCTTTCATCTTACGAAGTTCAGTTATCCGCTGACCAATTTGTTTTTGTGAGAGTTTTATATTCATATCAACCTGTTTATTTCAATTCAACGCCACAAAAATAAGCATTGTTTTAAATCAAAACAAATGAATGTTCATAATACATACAAATAATTTTCAACAGATGGTTTACTTGGGAAATGAAAAGCCCACCCACAAAAAAATACGCTTCTAAAAATTCACATTACAGATAAAGTTTATTGCCCCCAGTTTTCCCGATCCAGTGTCCTGTATTGGATGGATTCTGCAATATGCTGTACCTGAATATTTTCTGAATGATCCAGGTCGGCGATGGTCCTGGCCACTTTCAGTATCCGGTCGTAGGCTCTGGCAGAAAGATTTAATCGTTGCATGGCCATTTTCATCAGATTCTGACTTTCTGCATCAATTTGTGCAAACATTCTTATTTCTTTGGTGGTCATTCTCGCATTGCAGAAGATTTCCGGTCTGTTTTGAAATCGCTCTTCCTGAATCTTGCGTGATTCAATAACCCTTTTCCGTATAGATAGACTGGATTCACCTTGTTTTTTCTCACTCAGTTTGTCGTACGAAACTGGCGTTATCTCAATTTGTAGATCTATCCTGTCCATAAGGGGCCCGGAAACCCGGCTCAGGTATTTTTGGATTTGCATCGGCGTACAGACACATGGTTTGTCCGGATGGTTATAGTAGCCGCATGGGCAAGGGTTCATAGAAGCAACCAGCATGATACCGGCAGGATAGTCCACTGCGTAATTGGCTCTGGCAATGCGGATCTTTTGATCTTCCAAAGGTTGACGAAGGACTTCCAGCACAGAACGCTGAAATTCAGGTAATTCATCCAGAAAAAGAACCCCGTTGTGAGCCAGGGAAATTTCGCCAGGCTGAGGTTTGTTTCCTCCTCCGATCAAAGCCACGGAACTGATGCTGTGGTGCGGTGCCCGGAAAGGCCGGTCTACCAGCAGGGAGCGGACGGCATCCATCTTGCCTGCAACTGAGTGTATTTTCGTTGTTTCAAGGGATTCTTGCATGGTCATGGGTGGAAGGATGCCGGGTATACAATGGGCTATCATTGTTTTTCCTGCACCGGGAGGCCCGATCATGATGAGGTTGTGCCCGCCTGCACAGGCTACTTCAACAGCCCGCTTTACATGTTCCTGGCCTTTGATGTCTGCAAAATCTGCGGCGGGTGCCGTTGATTCTCTATCCATCAGGATATTGATCATTTTCTCCGGCTCTTTATGGATTTTATGGTTAAGAAATTTGACCACTTCTGTGATGTTGTCCATCCCATAGACTTCCAGTCCTTCTACAACCGCAGCTTCAGGAGCATTAAGAGCAGGAAGGATCAACCTTTTAAGTCCCATTTCATGAGTGAGTACCGCCACCGGTAGAATACCCCGGACAGGTTGCAGGTGTCCGTCAAGTGACAGTTCTCCGATAAAAAGGGTGTTTTCCAACGAAGAGGCAGGAATGTAATCCCCTGCAGCCATGATTCCGACTAATAAGGGGAGGTCATAAGAGGTACCTTCTTTTCTTAAATCTGCAGGTGCCATGTTGATGACAATTTGTTTCCGTGGTAAATCCATCCCGTTTACTTGCAGGGCTGAAACGATGCGCTCATGGCTCTCACGGATGGCATTATCCGGCAAACCGACCAAAGAGAACCGGATACCTCTCGATAAATGGACTTCAATACGGACAGGCCTGGCTCCAACACCATGGATGGCTGCACTTATAAGTTTTACAAGCATCTGTTTTTTATATTAAATACCTGCAAAAATAACAAATAAATAATATATAATTAATAAAATATAAATTTATTGATGAATTACCAATCTTGTATGCCTTCGCGTATGCGTTCGGTCAGATGGGAATTTTTGGCATCACCTTCCAGAATGTTCAGTAAATCTTTGGTGACAGGATCATAATCCTGATAGAAAAAGTCTTGGATGAGTACTACGCTGGCAATAGAGGCAGGGTTTTCCTTTATGTATTCTTTTGCTGCACGTTTCAGCAGAAGATTGATGGCTGCCAGACGTTCTTCGGATTCTTCAACGGTGTAATATTTGCCGTTCAGTATAGCCAATCGCTCCATATACAGAGGCTTGATTTGTTTTTTATACCGGCTTAGGTCGTCATTGACTATTCCTCCTGAAATGTTCAGCAAATCCACCAATTGGATATTTCCCCGAATACGCACATGATCTCCGGATTTGGCAAAAAGAGTTGTCCAACATTTTTTTTCAGAAAAATAAATGGTGACAGGAGTTATTTTGTCGTATGTATTGATTTTGAAATCGAATTTTCCCGAGCCATTAGAAAAGATCGTGTCATAAGCCAAATCCTTGTTTTCGTTATAATAAGAAATACATAAGGAAGAATGGCCCAGATTTTTAATTTCTCCCTGAACATGGACTTTGCTCTTTTCAGGAGATGTGCATCCGAATGCCATCAAGTAGCATAATAGGGCAAGAAAAACATTCGGCCTTAGATTCATAATAAATGTTAATTTTGAGTAAAAGTACGAAAATATATTATACAACCAATAAATTATCGGTTTATCTGTGAAAAACCAATTAAATATCATATATGATGTACTGCGAAATAATTCGCTACCTTTGCCAAATGGTACATTTTAATGAGAAATGAAAGAAATAGATGTTAAGGCTCGCATAGAACAAGCTGTCGAAAATTTCAAGAATGGCTACAACTGCGCCCAATCTGTTGCTCTGGCTTATGCCGATCTTTTTCCCGTAGAGGTCGAAACAATCAAACAGATTTCTGCGCCTTTTGGAGGCGGAATGGGACGTTTGCGTGAGGTTTGCGGAGCGGTCACAGGGGCATTTATGATTTTGGGATTGGAGCACCCAGTTACAATCCCCAACGATAAACCATCAAAAGCAGCCAACTATACATCAGTGCAGCGTGTCGGTTTGCAGTTTAAAGATCAGATGGGAAGCTATATTTGCGCAGACCTGCTGAAAATTGGAAGACATCCTGAGAATCCCAATCCTGAAGATCGAAATGCCGAATATTATGCCAAACGTTCCTGTGCCTACTGTGTGGCAGTAGCTGCAGAAATTTTGGGCAAAGAGCTGATGCAATCGAAAAAATAGGTTGAAGACTATATCCACCGTTAATAAAACGCCCCGGAATCTTTTTAGAATCCGAGGCGTTTCAATTTTATTATCTTTTGCTTGATTATTTGCAGCAGCAACCTGTTTTAGGCAACTGAGGACCGGAAGGAATCAAAGCTTTGGCAGCATCATTATCGCAATATTGTTCAAAGTTATTGATATACATGCCAGCCAGCTTGATGGCTTTGGTTTCCCATTCTTTCTTGTCAGCATAAGTGCTGCGAGGATCAAGAATATCAGAAACTTTTTCCAGTTTAACAGGAGCAGTCAGGTTCATGATTGGAATCAACTGTGTTTCTGCTTTGTCGATAGAACCGTCAATGATGGCATCAATGATGGCACGGGTATCTTTCAAAGAGATACGTTTGCCGGTGCCGTTCCAGCCTGTATTTACCAAATAGGCTTTTGCTCCGTGTTCTTTCATCTTTTTAGCCAAAGTGCTGGCATATACGGTCGGGTGCAAGGTAAGGAATGCTTCGCCGAAAGCAGGAGAGAAAGAAGGAACCGGTTCTGTGATACCGCGTTCCGTACCAGCCAATTTGGAGGTAAATCCGCAAAGGAAGTGGTACTGAGCCTGTTTGTCGTCAAGGATGGAAACAGGAGGCAATACGCCGAATGCATCAGCAGACAGATAGATGATCTTCTTGGCGTGACCTGCACGTGAAGGCATCACAATCTTGTTGATATGATAGATAGGGTAAGAGACACGGGTATTTTCTGTCGTTGACTTGTCTGAATAATCGATATGACCTTTGTCGTCAACAGTTACGTTTTCGAGCAACGCATCACGTTTAATGGCACGCCAGATATCCGGTTCGTTTTCTTCGCTCAGGTCGATTACTTTTGCATAGCAACCACCTTCAAAGTTGAATACGCCGTGATTATCCCATCCGTGTTCATCGTCACCAATCAAGTAACGTTTCGGATCTGCGGACAAAGTGGTTTTACCTGTGCCGGACAGACCGAAGAATACAGCCACATCACCGTCTTTACCAACATTGGCAGAGCAGTGCATGGCAGCGATACCCTTTTGTGGCAAGTAGAAGTTCATCAATGAGAACATGCCTTTTTTCATTTCACCGCCATACCATGTACCGCCGATGATATTCATTTTCTTTGTAAGATCAAACAATACAAAGTTTTCAGAGTTCAAGCCTTGTTCTTTCCAATTTGGGTTGGTGGCTTTGGCACCATTCATGGAAACGAAATCCGGTTCACCAAAGTTTTCCAGTTCGTAGTGAGAAGGACGGATGAACATGTTGGTTACAAAATGTGCTTGCCATGCTACTTCCATGATGAAACGTACTTTCATGCGGGTATCTTCGTTGGTACCGCAAAATGCATCAACAACATACAATTTCTTAGCTGAAGAAAGTTGTTTGGTAACCAGGCTTTTGCAGTGATCAAAAACGTCAGGTGTTGTTGGACGATTGATTTTACCATCCCACCACATCGCACTATCGGTTATAGCATCTTTAACAAAGAATTTGTCTTTAGGAGAACGGCCCGTGAATTTGCCGGTGTAAACAGCTGTAGCACCTGATTCCGTAACTTTTGCTTTGTCAAAACCTTCGTTTGCAGGGTTCATTTCATCTTGGAACAAAACTTCATAAGACGGATTATGTACGATCTCGAAATTCCCGAAGATACCGTACTTACTCAAATCTAAATTTACCATTTTTGATTAATGAATTGATTTATACTTAATTAACTATTCTATTGAAAACCACCTTTTTCGAAAACAAAGATATAAAGAAATAATGGGAAATCGGTTCTATTAAAGAAAAATTTCTTTAATTGTTTTTAAGAGGTCAAGAAATCGTCCATCAATCTGTTTTTTTTACCTTTGTTTCCAATTAAACAATCTGAGATGATAAACAGTTTGTTGTGTTTTCATCTTTAGACTCTTATCATTCTTTTCAAATATTTTATAGATCAATGGAAGTAATCAATCTGTCTGAGCAGAACACATTGCTCAACCAGTTTTTGCTGGAAATCAGGAGTGTTGACATACAGGGTGACCGTATGCGTTTTCGTCGTAATGTTGAACGAATAGGGGAGATTATGGCTTATGAGATGAGCAAGGATTTTTCGTTCAGTACAAAAAAGGTACAGACTCCGCTCGGTGTCGCCCGGGTAGAGACTTTTGACAACCCATTGGTCGTTTCTACGATCTTTCGTGCCGGATTGCCTTTCCATAACGGTTTCCTAAACTATTTCGACAAGGCTGAAAATGCTTTTGTTTCTGCTTACAGAAAATACAAAGATGCCTTGAAGTTTGAGATCAATATCGAATATATAGCTTCTCCTAATCTTGACGGCAAGACCCTGATCATCACAGACCCTATGCTTGCTACCGGAAGTTCTCTGGAACTGGTATATGGAGCGTTGCTTACGAAGGGTACACCTGCCAAGGTTCATATCGCTACCGTTATTGCCAGTCAGGTCGGTGTGGATTACATGAAGAGCTGTTTCCCTGAAAACACGACATTGTGGTGTGCAGCCATTGATCCTGAACTGAACAGCCATTCTTACATTGTCCCTGGTTTGGGAGATGCAGGTGATTTGGCTTACGGTGAAAAGATATAAGAAAAAAGCGGCTGATCCGAAGGATGACCGCTTTTTGTCCATCCCTATATCGACAGGTTTATTAGATGAAAATGTATTTCAGCAAAAATAAAAGAGCAAGAACATACATGGATATTGAAACTTTCTTGAATTTTCCGCCAAGTACGTTCAAGAAGACATAAAAGATTAATCCCAAAGCGATACCTTCAGTGATGCTGTACATCATTGGCATAGCGAGAATGCAAATAAAGGCGGGAATAGATTCAGCGTATTCTTCAAAATTGATTTCCTTGACCGGAGAAAGCATCATCAAACCTACCAGAACCAAGACCGGAGCGGTTGCTGCGGCTGGGATCGAGAGGAAGAGAGGAGCAAATAACAATGCTATGGCGAAACATCCGGCTGTAACCAATGCGGTCATACCCGTACGGCCTCCTTCAGATACACCGGCGGCACTTTCTACGTAGGTGGTTACGGTGCTGGTCCCGAAGAGGGCACCAGAGAGGGTACCGATAGCATCAGCGTAGAAAGCTTTTTTGACATTGGGAATCTGGCCTTTTTCGTCCAGCATATTGGCCTTTTTACAAACACCGATCAGCGTGCCCACGGTATCAAATACGTCAACAAACAGAAAGGTGAATACCACGGTGACCATGTCCCAGCTAAAAATCTGAGAAAAGTCAAACTTGAAGAACAAAGGCGATGGACTGGGTGGAAGACTGAATATTCCCTCAAAACGGGTGAGCCCCATTGGAATACCGACTATGGTTGTCGCCAGGATTCCAAGCAATAAAGCACCTTTTATTTTCTTGATAAGCAAAACGGAGGTGATGATCAAACCTATCATAGCCATAAGAGCCTGGCCTTCCGTGATGTGACCGATAGTCAGGAAGGTTGTCTGGTCGGCTACCACAATTTTGGAACCCTGAAGCCCCACGAAAGCGATAAAAAGTCCGATACCGGCACTGATGGCATTCTTTAAAGTGTCTGGTATGGCGTTGACAATTGCTTCCCGGACGTTAAATATATTCATGATCAAAAAGACAACACCTTCAATCAAAATGGCGGTGATGGCAAATTGCCAGCTGTAACCCATGATGCCACATACGGTGAAAGCGAAAAATGCATTGATACCCATACCTGGAGCTTGTGCAAAAGGTAATTTGGCGAGAAGAGCCATTGTCATTGTTCCGACGATGGAAGCCACAGCGGTCGCAGTAAAAAGGGCTCCTTTATCCATACCGGCAGCAGAAAGGATAATCGGGTTGACTGCTAAAATATAGGCCATCGTCAGGAAGGTGGTAATACCAGCGATGATTTCAGTCTTCATCGTGGTGCTGTTGGCTTTCAGTTGAAAATATTTTTCAAACATGGTGTTTGATATTTAGGTGTGTTTAATCCGATTAAAAATTCCATTTGACGGCAAGGGTGGGACAGACCTTAAAACCTTTTATGCCACCGAAATTGGAAGCAATTTCCACTTCGCTACCGGCAGAGAAATTGGAAGTGAAGTTGTACCAAAACTGTGGTTCAGTGATGAAAACGGGGTTTGCGTCATCTCCGGAAGCTGTATAGGTGCCTTTTTCCCACCATAAATCAGCAAAGCCGCATAATGTGACTTTTTTGTCCAGCAACTGTATGCCCCAAACGGCAGTGAATTGCGGTGTATAGTTTTTTCCAATAATATCTTTTGCCAAAACTTTTAAATTCAACGTTTTTGAAAAATCAGCATTGTGCATGAAGTAGTCAACGCCGACCAACCAAGCA
>Ga0265294_10009137_pt1 | contig 11471 bp, 10 predicted proteins | sample MunlanPumphouse3_FD_192504 | JGI IMG/M metagenome (GOLD analysis project Ga0265294, IMG submission 192504) | Groundwater microbial communities from a municipal landfill in Southern Ontario, Canada - Pumphouse #3 | ecosystem: Environmental > Aquatic > Deep subsurface > Groundwater | place...
GTTTGCTAATTCAGATAAGAAAATTGGATTTATTGCAGCCCAAGAATACCCTCTACTTACAAAACACATTGTTCCAGGTCTATTAGATGGGGCAAGAATGGTTGATCCTGAAATTACTTTGGATTTTAGAATTGTAGGAAACTGGTTTGATGCTGATAAATGTTCAAAACTTGCTGAAAGCATGATTGCTGGTGGAGTCGATGTATTTGGTGTTATTGCAGGAGGTGCAGGTCAAGGATTGTTTAATATTGCACAGCAAGAGGGCGCTTATATTGTTTTCCATAATACAAATGAATATGCGACTTTGGCAAATTACATTGTTGGTTGTGGTCAAATGATGCAGGAAGAATTAGTTGAGAAAGTCTTAAATGATGCTTACGAAGGAACTCTTGAATATGGAAAAGCTACTACTGTAGGAATCAAAGAAGGTTATATTGATTTCATTGATACTGATCCTATGTACAAAGAAGTTCTTAGTGAAGACATTAGAACAAAATTCGATTCTTTCTTGGAAAAACTTAGGAATGGTGAAATAGAGTATACTATTCCTTCACTTTACTAATTTTAAGGAGATCTGTTATGTCGGTTGCTATTGAATTCTGTGATATTTCTAAAACTTTCCTTTCAAATAATCTTCAAGCTTGTAAAAATGTTTGTTTAAAGATTGAACAGTGTGAAATCCTATGTATTGCGGGAGAAAATGGGGCCGGCAAATCAACTCTAATGAAAATGCTCGATGGATTGGAAGCTCCAAGTGAAGGTGTTATTAAAATTAGGGGAAAGAGTGTAAATATTCAATCTCCCCTAGATGCTAATAAACTTAAAATTGGTATGGTCCATCAGCATTTTATGCTTTTTGATGACTTTACAGTTGCTCAAAATGTTACAATGGCAATTGAGCCCATTAAAAATAAGCTTTTCTATGATAAGAAAAAAGCTGAGGAAGAAGTTGGAAAAGTAATTAATGGGTATGGTTTTTCTATAGATTCAAAAGAATTAGTAGGGAATCTTACAATTGGACAAAAACAACAAACTGAAATAATAAAAATGTTGTATAGAAAAGTTGATTTTCTCATTCTTGATGAACCCACAGCAGTTCTTACTGAAAAAGAAATTGATGCATTGTTTGAGAATTTAATTTCTTTAAAGAAAGAAGGAAAAACAATTATTCTTATAACTCATAAGCTTAAAGAAATCAAAAGAATTTCTGATCGAGTTGCAATAATGAAGAAAGGAGAACTAGTTGGGGTTTATGATACTTCCAGCCTTAGTGAATTTGAGATTTCTTCTTTGATGTTTGATGGTGGAGTAAGCTTAGGAATAAGTCGTACAGAAAATGCTTTTAAAGCTGAAAAACCTGTAATTTCTTTTAAGAACGTGACTGTTCAAAAGGTTAATCTTCCTAGACCGTCTTTGGATAACGTAAACTTTGATGCCTTTCCAGGTGAAATATTAGGTTTTGCCGGGGTTGGAGGAAATGGATTAGGTTTTCTTGAAGGTGTTTTATCAGGAATCATAAAGGTTTCTTCGGGAAAGATTTTTCACAAAGGAAAAGAAATTACTTCTTTTGAAACAAAAGCGTTAAGAAAAGATGGGTTAAGTTATGTTCCGTCTGATAGGTTAGGTACAGGAAGTGCCGCTTCTCTTTCAGTAGCTGAGAATTTAATTGTAAACTCTTTGAGTGAATTTACTCAAAAAGGGATTTTGCAAAAGGATAAAATTGAAGAGTTTACTGATGAAATGTTAGGAAACTTTTCTGTTTCTGGAACCAAAGAGGTTCCGATTTCTAGCCTTAGTGGAGGAAATATTCAAAAAATAATCTTAGCCCGAGAAATAGAAAGAGTTAAAGACTATATTATTTTTAGTGAACCAACTTGGGGACTGGATATTTCAAGTAGTCAGTTTGTTTACAAACAAATTGAAAAGCTTAGGGACAAAGGGGTGGCAATATTGTTAATTTCTTCGAATCTTGAAGAGGTTCTTAGTCTTAGCGACAGAATAGCAATTTTTTGTAAAGGAAGGATTGTAAAAATGTTTGATAATGAAGGAAAAATCTCAAGACATGAAATTGGAGATTATATGCTAGCTCAAAAAAGCGATTACAAAGAGGGCGAAAATGAATAAAAAGCAATCAGTTTTTAAAAATATTATTAATACTGGAATTCCTTTTGTTATTATGATTTCCCTTGGAATAGTCATAATTCTTAGTTTTTTATTAAGTGCAACACCCTTTAAGACTCTTAGGTATTTCTTTTTTGGATCCTTTCAAAACTTATATTATTTTGGAAATATGTTGAACAGTGCAATACCTTTGGTCTTTGGTGGACTAGGAATTAGTATTGCAATGACCAGTGATAATTTTAATTTAGGTGGTGAAGGTCAGGTTTATTCAGGTGCTTTTACTACAACTATTGTAGCTGTTGCCCTTGCGCCTTTGGGAATTTTTGGTGGGATAATTGCACTTTTAGCTGGAACTCTTTTAGCTGGAATAATTGGAGGCTTGAGTGGCTATTTTAAAATGAAGTGGTCCACAAGTGAATTAATTACCTCCTTCCTACTTTCAAATGCTATTGTACTGATTGTTAACTATCTTATTACAGGACCTTTTTTGGATCCTGAAACTAACCTTTTAGCAACTAGGAAAGTACCAGAGGTAATGAGACTTCAAAAGATTTTACCACCTTCAAGTCTTTCCACAGGAGCAATATATGCAGTAATAGCTGTATTTTTGGTTTATATGTTTATGTATAAGACAAGAACAGGTTATGAATTAAGAGTTTGTGGAGCAAATCCTCGGTTTGCAGTCTATGGTGGTTTGGATGTTAAGAAGAATATGGTTCTTCCAATGTTTATTTCAGGTGCTTTTTATGGACTTGGTGGAGGACTTGCAATTTATGGTACTTTCTTTTCTTGCATGAAAGAATTTCATGTTGGTCTTGGTTGGAATGGACTGGCTGTTGCTTTAATAGCTAGGTTTAAGCCAAAAGCTGTAATTCCAGCAGCTATTTTCTTTGCTTGGATTGGAAGTGGTGCAAAAATAGCAATGCAGAGGTGTGATGTTACTTTGGAAATAGCTTCCATTGTTCAAGCTGTAGTTTTCTTCTTGATTACTTGTGAAGTTTTTCAAAGAAACTACTTCAAAAAGAAGGAGGAGCTGGCATGCAAATAATTTATAGCGCTATATCAATATCGGTGCCACTTTTATTGGCAGCAACTGGTGGTCTTTTTTGTGAACTCTCGGGCTCCTTGAATATTGCTTTGGAAGGGCTTTTACTTATTGGTGCTTTTACAAGTGTTGTTGCTGCCCACTTTGTAGGTAATGTCTTTCTTGGGGTTCTTATTGGAATGTCTTGTGCAATGTTATTAAGCTATATACAGGCAATTATTACTTTTAAAATGAAGGCAAATATGTTTATTGCAGGTCTTGCTGCTAATCTTCTAGCTTCAGGACTTTGTACAGTACTTTCTTTTAAGTTCTTTAACAATAAAGGTGTAGTTGTTTTTAATGATGTTCAAAAACTAAAAGTTCTTAATTTTCCAATTCCTGGACAAACAATTTTTACTTATATTGCTTTACTACTTTTAGTTGTAAGCTATTTTGTTTTGTATAAAACTCCTTTTGGAATTCATCTAAGATGTTGTGGAAAGAATGAAACTGCTTTAGTTTCCTTAGGACTTAAACCAGATTTTTATAGAGTGACCGCATATATTATCAGTGGAGCTACATGTGCCTTAGGTGGCGCTCTTTTAACTTTGAACCTTGGTTCTTTCGTTCCAAATATTTCAAATGGAAAAGGTTGGATGGCACTTGTAATAATATTTTTAGGAAATAAGAATCCTTGGGGCCTTTTGGCTGCAAGTCTTGTATTTGGACTTGCTGATTCCTTTAGTAATTTTGCTCAAGGAGCCTTGAATGTTCCAGCTGATTTTATACTAGCCATTCCTTATATTTTTACCTTAATTGCGATGTTAGTTTTTTCAATAATAGTCAAAAAGAAAAAGGAGTTTAAATAAAAGTTTCTCTTGACCTAGTCTTTGCCTTGCGTATATTCTTTTTAGAGTGAGGAAATATGGATTATTATTGTATAAGTTGCCAATGTGGAATTGAGAAGAAATTTTGTGAGAATTTAAAATCAAAACTTGAAGAATATCCAATTGATAATGATTCCGATGTAATATTTCCTGTAAAAATTATGCATGAAAGGAAAAAAGGAACCTGGAAGGAAGTAGAACAATCTTTGATTCCCGGTTATGTAATTTTATCAACTGATTTGGATATTCTCAAAATTTGTGAAATTTGTTATGGACTTAAAGGTTATCGTTATCCACTTAGATATGGGGATAAAACTTTCAAACTTAGGGACAGAGACCTTGAATATGCTTTATGGGTATCAAAAAATGATGGGGTTATTTTACCTTCTAAGGCTGTTTGGGTACCTGGTGAAAAAATCAAGATTATTGAAGGGCCTTTAAAAGATTTTACCGGAAGCATAAAAAAGATATTCAAAAGAGGTCATAAACTAACCGTTAATCTTGATTTTGCAGGATGTATTAATACTGTTAGTTTGGCGGTTGAATTTGTAGAACCTTTAAAGGAAAAAATAGATTTAAGCCATTAAATTCTTTGAGTAGATTACAAGATTATCGTTAGTTTTATAATAATCGGAAATTTCACATTCTTTAAAGTAGCCACATTTTTCATAGAATTTTCTTGTGGGAAAATAGAGCTCAGTTGAAGAGGTCTCAATGTAAATATGAGATCCTTTCATTTTTATTACTTCTTTTTCAGTCTCTTCAAGAAGGATTGTTCCCAATCCCTCCTTTTGTAGGGTTTTATCAACACCAATCCAATAAAGATCAAAACTTGATTCAGTTCCAGGTATGGGACCATAACAGGTATAGCCAGTAAGGGTGTTATCTATGTCTAAGAAAGTAAAAAAATATCCACTTTCTTCTCCCTGTTGTATTCTTTCAATTACCAAACTAGAACTAATCTTAATTTCTTCTTGATTAAAGAACCCAGTATTTTTAATTAATTTTTCAACTGCTTGGGGGTCTGATTCTTGAGGTTTATGCCTCAAAGTAAAATTTATCATTATTCTTCCTTTAAGGCTTGGTCAACAATTTTTCTGATCATTGTATTATAATCAAAACCTGCTTTTAAATGAGCTGCAGTAAAGCCACTATCTTTTGCTATACAGGGATTTGCATTTATTTCCATGATAAAGGGTTTTTCGTTCTTATCCAGTCTTAAATCTACTCTAATATAACCTTTTTTGCAGAAAATTGTATAAATTTTTTCACAGAGTTTTTTAAGACTTTCAATGAGGGGTGTGTCACAGTCATCAAAAGAAAAACAACGCTGTGTATGGCTATATTCAAAAGAGGTTTCAGACCATTTTGCTTGATAGCCAACAATTTTAGGTTTTCCTTCAGGAAAATCAATGAATTTCATTTCTGCTGGGGGTAAAACAAAGGGTTTTCCATCTTCCATAATTACGGAAATATTAAACTCTCTTCCATCAATGAAATCCTCTGCAAAATATTTTTCTTTAGAAGAAGAAAGTGCATCTTTAAGCTCTTTTTCACTTTTAAAAGTTCTTACTGATTTATCATTTATACCAACTGAGGCTTCTTGATTCACAGGTTTAATGATTAAAGGTTTATTTAAAAATTTCTTTGCCTTTGTAAAATCATCAAGACTGATAGAAGTTGGACAGGGGATATTATTAATTGTAAGAATCTTTTTTGTCAAAAGTTTATCAGAAGTTAGGTACATTCCAGTTGAATCAACTCCAGTGAATTTAAGTTTTAATTGTTCAAAATAAAGAGGTGGCAAGTATAGTAGAGAACTTCCACAAAGAGTTTCAGTTAAATTGAAAATACAATCATAGTTTTGAGTTTGTTTTTTCATCTCTTCAAAATTGAAACTAAACTCCATTGTTTGTGTTCTAAAATTTCTTCTCGTCAAAGAATGACGAACTTGTTGAATTTCATCAACTGTATCCTTTTCATCAGGAGTAGGATTTTCTGCTAGTTTATCATGAATAATTAATATTTTTTTCATCTATTTAATCTTTTAATTGCTGAGTCCATAATTAAACCAATTAGTTTATTGTATGATATATCTTTTAAACGACATAGAATGGGTAAATCTGAGTTTTTTGGATTTAGTCCTGCAAGAGGATTGGCTTCAAGAAAGTTTACTCGACCCAAACGGTCCATTTTTAAATCTATTCGTCCTCCATCTCGACAACCCAAGGCTTTGTAGGATTCAAGGGCTACTTTTTCACATTCATCTGCAATAATTCCATCTATCACGGAATAAGAAGCAAAATCTTCGTATTCCATTTTTGTTTTGTAGGAATAGATACCATTATCACTTTCTTCTTTGACTTTGATTTCCATTGTTCCAATGCATTTTGCTTCATTTCCAGTTCCAACAATTCCAACTGTAAATTCCCTTCCTGGTAGGTAGGTCTCAGCAATTACTGGTTGATTAAAATTTTTCAATAATTTTAAAGCTGTTTCTTTTGCTTCAGAAAAATTTTTACAAAGAGATGAGCAATCAATTCCAATCCCAGTTCCACCACTTACAGGTTTTAAAAATAAAGGCCATTCAAGAGTTTTAATTTTTTCAATATCGTCGGATGTATTAATCGTATAGTAATCAGGTGTTAAAATTCCTTGTTTTAAAATTATTGCTTTAGTAAACCCTTTATGAAGAGAAAGTGCTAAAACAATCGAAGGAGAGAAAACATACTCAATAGAATAAGCATCAAGCAGACATGGAACTTGAGCTTCTCTACAAATTCCATTAAGACCTTCTGCTATATTAAACACTATATCGACTTTTTTTCCAGAGTCTAAGAAATGGGTTAATTCTTTAATTGATCCAATTCTTTCAACTCTGTAGTTGTTAAATTCTAAGGCTTTTTCAATGCCTTCAATAGTGTCTATGCTATCAAATTCAGCAACAGTTTCACTATCATACCCTTTATCAAGGTAATCCTGCTTGAGATCATAAGTTAGACCTACAAGCAGTTTATTATTAAATTCTTTCATTTGGATACCTAAAGGTTTTGTTTTCGTAGTTTTTGAGATAAAGGTATTCATCATCTTGTTTTACTTCGTATTGTGGAAGAATTGGTACCTTTCCACCACCACCGGGAGTGTCAATAACATATTGAGGTACTGCATATCCGCTTGTAAATCCACGAATTGAGAATATTAAGCTTTTTCCTTTTTCAATAGTTGTTCTAAAATGAGCACTACCTATAATTGGATCACATTGGAAAAGATAGTAAGGTTTTACTCGAATTTTTAGCAATCCTTGGAACAAGGCTGTTAATGTTTGAGTTTTATCATTTACTCCCTTCAATAAAACTGTTTGACTTCCCATAACAACTCCAGCATCTGCAATATCATTACAAGCTTTTGCACTTTCTTCAGTTAATTCATCTGGGTGTGTACAGTGAATACTCAAATACAAAGGTTTATACTTTTTAAATATCTTTAAAAGATTTGGTGTTATTCGTTGTGGTAAAACCATAGGAACTTTTGAACCGATTCGAACCATTTGAACGTGAGAAATACTTGTAATTTCACTAAGTAAATACTCTATCTTGTTATCACACAAAGTAAGAGGATCTCCACCTGAAATAATTACGTCACGAATTTGAGGATTTCTTCGAATGTAGTCAATAGCATTTTCCCATTGATCTTCCATTTTTTGACTGTGCCCGCCTACTAAGCGGCTTCGAGTACAATAACGACAATAAGTTGAACAGAAGCTGGTAGTAAGGAACAAAACTCTATCAGGATATCTATGACAGATTCCTGGTACAGGACTTGTACCATCTTCATTCAAAGGATCTTCTGCCTCACCTTTGCTTTGAATTGTCTCGTTAATTGTTGGAATTACAGTTTTCCTGAGCTCACTTTCTTGATCATCTAAATCCAAAAGACTTAGATAATAAGGCGTTATTGAGAAAGGAAAACTTGATTCATTATCTTCAAGAGCTTTTCTTTCTTCTTCTGTTAAGACTAAGTACTTTTTAATTTGTTCAAGAGTTGTAATACGGTTTGCTAGTTGCCAGTGATAGTCATTCCACTTGCTGTTTGAGACAGAGGGGAAAAACTTTTTTCTGAAAGCTATTGTTCTGTAATTCTTTTGAGGTTCTTCTGTAGTGGATTTATTACTATAGAAACGGTAGACATTTGTAGCCTTTGATTGGCTACTTTCAAATGAAGGAGGTTCCTCGTCATTGTCGATGAGGGCTCCACTTTTAATTTGTTCCATACGAAACTTCCTTGAATTAAAAAGTTATTCAATTCAAATTGATACTAGAACTAATTATTCAAAAAAACAATATAAAAAAGATTAAAATTGTGTTATTTTTTTCACTTTTTTTTTCGAAAAAACAATAGTGTATCATTAACAGTTTCTATAAGATTTCTTGGGTAAAAATTTAATTCCATTTTAGCCTTTTCATTTGAGAAAATTGCTTTGTGAGAAACAGTATAAAGAGAATATTTTGAAAAAAGAACCGGTTTTTTTTGAAGTTTATAATAAATTGCAGAAAGAGGTGCAACCATCTTTGCTAATCCAATTGGAATAGCAAATTTTACCTTTTTTATATTACAAAGATCGGCGGTCATATCGAGAAGTTCCTTGATTGAGGCATAGGCTCCAGTAAGAAGATATTCTTTTCCTTGCTTAGACTCTGAGAGGGCAAGATTAACAATGGCTTTTGCAACGTCTCTAACGTCAACAAGAGCATATCCACCCTTAAGATATAAATTAATTTTTCCTTGAGAAAATTCTTTGATTGCAAGATTTATAGCGTTTTGACCATAATCATCCGGTCCTAAAATTCCTGAGGGATAAACTATGTTTATTGGGATTTTTTTCTTTACAGCTCTTACCATTTTTGTTGCAATTGCTTTAGTTTTAGCATAGGAGCCAAGAACTTTATTCTCATCAATTTCACTGGGTTCAAAAATTGTGTTTTTTGATTCTTGAATTGCATGAACAGAACTTACATATATAAGTCTGGCTTTATGCTTAAGGCATTGTTTTATTACATTTTTGGTTCCATTGATATTGGTGTTGCTTAAAACAGGAGTCATTCTAAAATCAATAGAAATAAGGCCAGCTGTATGTATTACTATGGGATTTGGAGCATCAAAAAATTTATCCATTGATTCTAAATTAGTTACATCTCCATAAAAACAATCTTCTACTATTGGAGTAGTTAGCTTGGATTTGCTGTATCTAAGGCCTCTGACCTTTTTCCCCCTGTCAAGGAGCATTCTTACAATAGTGTTGCCAAGATGGCCGTCGGAGCCTGTTACAAGAAAAGTATTTTCCATAATAGATTCCTCCTAATTAAGAGTATCATGGTTAATCCCTGTTTACAAGTAAACCGTAAATGTCGTAAATATAAATTCTATTTGATTGAAGCAATAATTTTATCAAACTCTTCTTCTGAAAGAAAATTTAAATCAATACAAGCTTCTTTTAAGCTGATGTTTTCTTTAAGTGCTTTGTTGGCAATTTGAGCTGATTTTTCATAACCAATATAGGGGTTTAAAGAAGTTACCAACATTAACGAGTTGTCAATATTCTCTTTCATCTTCTTTTTATTAGCTTTCATTCCTTCAAGGCATCTTTTGGTAAAACTAACTATAGCTTCACTTAAGAGTCTGGTAGATTGTAGAAAATTGTAGGCCATTACAGGCATAAAGACATTTAATTCAAAATTACCTTGGCTAGAAGCAATTCCAATTGCAACGTCGTTGCCCATTACTTGAACACATACCATTGTCAAAGCTTCTGCTTGGGTTGGATTTACCTTTCCTGGCATGATGGAAGACCCTGGTTCATTGGAAGGAATAGTTATTTCTCCCAGACCTAACCTTGGACCACTTGCCAGCCATCTAACATCATTTGCTATTTTCATTAAATCACTAGCTAAGGCTTTTAAGGCTCCATGAGTTGATACTAATTCCCCTTTACTGGTTAAGGCATGAAATTTATTTTTTGCAGTGGTAAAATCAATCTTTGTTAACGCTGCTATTTTTTGAGCAACAGTTTTATCAAAACCCTTTGGGGCATTTAAACCAGTTCCAACTGCAGTTCCCCCCAAGGCAAGTTGAGCTAAATACTCACTGTTGGATAAAATCATTAATTTATCCTGCTCTAAAGAAGCTTTCCAACCACTGATTTCTTGGGCAAAGCTTAAGGGAACAGCATCTTGAAGGTGGGTTCGTCCACATTTCATAACATTAATATTTTCTTCCTCTTTACTTTTAAGTACTTCAATCATTTTGTCCAAAGCAGGGATAACACTATTTTTAACCTCCATTAAGGCTGATATATATAGGGCGGTAGGAAATGTATCATTTGAAGACTGACTCATATTTACATCATCATTTGGATGGAGAAGCTTTTTTTCGGCTATTTCATTGCCTTTATTGGCAATTACTTCATTTACATTCATATTAGTTTGGGTTCCCGAACCAGTTTGCCAGACCACAAGTGGAAAATGATCATTAAGTTTTCCTGCAATAATTAAATCACAAACTTCTTCAATAACCCTAAGTTTTTCTTGAGTCATTTTTTTTGGGTTTAACTGTGAATTAGCCTGAGCAGCAGCTTTTTTTAGATAACCAAAAGCTTGAATTATTGGTAATGGCATAGTTTCAAAACCAATTCCAATTGGAAAGTTTTCATGACTTCTTTGAGTTTGTGCACCCCAATATCGATTAGTAGGTACTTTTACTTTTCCAAGAGAATCTTCTTCATATCTGTAATTCATTTGCTTCTCCTCTGAATCACATTATAATAAAAATATTATTGTTTTCCTATGGTTGTATAAAATAAATCAAGCATTTCAAGTTGCCGTTTGACTGCTATATCTAATAATTCCACGGAAGAACTTAAATTGGCTATTCTTATTCCATAATCCATCATTTCAATGGGTCTATCGTTTAAAAGGAACAGCTTTTCAGGCATTGAAGAGGTTTTGTTGAAAATACACTTTCTAAAAACGGGTATTCCATTTTTATCAGAATTTGTACTTGCTCCAAATAGACGACAAATTAAAGGGCTAGCTGAATATACAGTGCAATGATTAGGATTTTCTTTGTTATATAAAGGACAACAATCTTGTTTTTTATTATTTAAAACCAGATTTATCAGCTTTGTATCATTTAGAATAAATTTAAGATAGACTGCGACCATCAAAGCTTCTGCCTGACTTATTTCAGGTAAGAAATGTTCACAACAGGTTCCACATCCAGAGGGACAGGAAATGTTGTAATCTTTTTTGAATTTTTGACTTTGAATTTCAAGGTCTCCATAAATTTCATCTAAGGAAAGTAAAGTATCAGAAACATAAGTATCTTTAAAAAAATTACAAAATTCCAAAAGACTATTCATTATTTTCTCTTTTTTTTGAACTGTA
>Ga0265294_10009139_pt1 | contig 11468 bp, 10 predicted proteins | sample MunlanPumphouse3_FD_192504 | JGI IMG/M metagenome (GOLD analysis project Ga0265294, IMG submission 192504) | Groundwater microbial communities from a municipal landfill in Southern Ontario, Canada - Pumphouse #3 | ecosystem: Environmental > Aquatic > Deep subsurface > Groundwater | place...
TCTTCTCATCCAATAAGCTTTTCTGTTTCTGTTCCATTGCGACTGCTCCTTCTTGTATCAACCGAATTTTCCTGAAATGTACTCTTCTGTCTTCTTGTGCCGGGGATTTAGGAACAACTGCTCGGTTGGGGCATATTCCTGTAGATATCCGGTTTTCTGCTCGTCTACCATGAAAAAGGCAGTATGGTCGGAGACCCTGGAGGCTTGGCCCATATTGTGCGTTACTATGATGATGGTATAGGAAGCCTTCAGCTCTTGGATGAGTTCCTCAATTTTCCCCGTTGCAATTGGGTCAAGGGCGGAAGCCGGTTCATCCATGAGGATAACCTCAGGTTGTACAGCGATTGTGCGGGCAATGCAAAGTCGTTGTTGTTGGCCCCCACTGAGGCGCAAGGCATTCTGTTTTAGCTTGTCTTTAACCTCTTCCCAGAGGGCGGCAGAACGTAGGCTGGTCTCGACCAATTCATCATAGTCCCCCTTGAAACCATTGATTCTCGCACCCCAGGCTATGTTCTCATAGATTGACTTGGGGAATGGATTGGGTTTCTGAAAGACCATACCGATTTTTCTTCGGACAAGGACGGGGTCCACATCCTTGGCATAGAGGTCATATCCATTGAATAGGACTGAGCCCACTATGCTCGCTCCCCTGATCATATCATTCATCCTGTTGATACTTCTCAAGACCGTACTCTTGCCACACCCGGAAGGCCCGATGAAGGCAGTCACTTGGCGTTCATAGATAGCAAGGCTGATATCCTTGACTGCAAGGAATGTTCCATACCTGATATTGACCTTATCCAGGGTTAGGGAGGTCTTTTGCTGGTGTGTTACGGCTTTTTTTTCAAAGCCTAGGTTCAAGGCTTCCGCCAGGTTACTCGTATTCATGATTCCAACCTTTTTTTCTTTGCTAGTTTGTCACGGGTATAGATAGCGGTACTGTTCATCAGCATAAGAAGGATCAACAGTGCGATGATGGCGGCTCCCGCCAAATTCCGATAGGCTCCCTGAGGCCTTGCTGACCACTGATAAATTTGGATGGGGAGTGTCGTGAACTTGGAAAAGATTCCCGTCGGGTCGACACTGATGAACGTGGAGGCTCCGATGACTACCAAGGGGGCTGTCTCTCCCAGCGCTCTGGATAGGGCCAGTATGGTGCCGGTGAGGATTCGCTCCCCACTGGCTGGAAGCACTTGGTGCCATATGGTCTGCCATTTTGTCGCCCCTACGCCATAGCTGCTCATTCTCAGCGAAGCGGGTACGGCTTTTAAGGCTTCCTGTGTATTGATGATTATTACAGGAAGGACCAGAAGACCTAAAGTCAGCCCTCCCGATAGAATAGTCCTTCCGTTTGCGGTGGCGTCGGTGAGGGATGAGAACATTGAGCCGCTGGTAAAACTCTGCATCGCCCTGACAAAGACAGCCAAGCCTAGCAGGCCGTAGATGATGGAAGGTACCGCACTGAGGTTGAAGATGTTCAGCTGAAGGATACGGTTGAGCCTGTTGTCCTGTGCATATTCCTGTAGGTATATTGCGGAGCCGACCCCTATGGGAAAGGCAAAGAGAAACGTTATGAGGATTATCCATAGCGAGCCAAGGAATGCTGTGCGTATCCCTGCATGCAGGGGATCGGCACTCTGGTCCGCTAAAAAGAATTCTGCATTGATCCAGCTTTTGAAAGTCAGGTAGGAGCCTTCCTCTGATCGGCTGTACTCATCGATGGCCTTTGTATGGGTTAAGGAGTCCCATAGGCCCCAGGTTTTCAGCACCTTTGGCTTGATGACATACTGTTCGAGTAGGGCTACCAGGTCGTTTCCAGTTCGTTGTTCAAGTGGTTTCTCGTACTCCACACGTCTGAGAATCCCACTGGAAAGGTTGGTAGCGGCCACCCTTTCCAATTCTGCGCGTGAGAAATCCTTTACTGATTTCTTGCCCGCTATGAGGGAAGAGGGTTCTACTTCGTTGCGTAAGGCAACGTAGCCGAAACTGGAATCGATGACCGTCAGAAGCAGGAGTATAAGGAACAGGATGGCCAAGGTGGTGGAGAAGAGGAAGGCGACTTTCCAGAGAAGGCCGATCCTTTTGCGTTTGCCCATTAGTGTATTGATGTCGGTCTCTGTGCCGAATAAGGATTGTGTTTGCATATCAGTCATACTCCTGGTGGAAGAGGCTGGAAATCTTGCGTGATGTCAGATTGAGGGTGAAGGTGATGAGGAACAGCACAAGCCCTAGGGCAAAGATGCTGTTATAGTCGATGGAGTTGTAACTCACATCACCTCCGCTGATCCTAACTATATAGCCGGTGATGGTCTCAGCGGCCTCAAACGGGTTGGCAGTCAGCTTCGGGCCCGCCCCTGCTGCCAGTGCGACGATCATGGTTTCCCCAATTGCTCGGGAAAGGGCTAGGAGAAATGTTGCAGACAACCCGCTCATGGCTGCAGGGATGACCACCCTGAAGGTTGTCTCGATCTTGGTCCCACCCAACGCATAGGAAGCGAGCCTAAGTTCCTTTGGAACGGCACTTATGGCATCTTCAGCCATGGTTGCTATCATAGGTAGGACTAGGATGCCCATGACCAGCCCCGCGGAGGCGGTGTTGTAGATTTCCACCGTTGTCTCTCCAAAAATGGAGCGAAGCAACGGCGTCATGAAGGTCAGTGCGAAGTATCCGTAGACAATGGTTGGAATCCCTGCTAGGACTTCAAGGATTGGTTTGAGAATCCCCCGGGAGCGGTCAGATGCATATTCAGAAAGGTAGATAGCTACAAATAGTCCTATTGGAATCCCTAAGGCCATGGCAATGATGCTGGTGGTCAGCGTTGCATTCAACAGGGGAAGGAAGCCAAAAAGCCCAATCATGGGTTGCCATTTTTTCCCAGTGAGGAAGTCCAGTAATCTGACATCCGGATCTGAAAAGAACAGATAGGACTCCCTTATCAGTATGAAGGCAATGCCGACAGTAATGAGTATGGAGAGCATGGCAGAGAGGAATAGGGTTGTCTCGATAACCCTTTCGTGTATCCGTTTTCGTTTTCCAAAAGGATGCGCAGTTTGTTCATGCATGGTAATTTCTTTCCTTGTCCTGGGAGAGCACAGAAGAGTCTTCTGTGCTCTCCGATCGAATGGGAGGATCAATATATGCCCCTCATCGCGTCAAGCCAGAGTGTACGTCCTTGCTCCAAAGCCTTGTCAGGGGCAGGGAAGTATCCGACTTGTACTATCTCTTCGTTGACATAGCTTAGGTAGAAGTCTATGAAGGCTGCAACTTGGCTTTTGTTTCGCATTATGGAAGCGTCGCTGTACAGGTACAGCGGTCGTGCCAGAGGGTAGGTGCCGTTGTCGACGTTAACAGCGCTTGCCTCGATACCTTCTATGCTGAGAATGTTCAGCGAAGATGCATTCTCTGCGTAGTAGGCATACCCGAAGAACCCAATAGCGTAGGGGCTTCCCTTTATGCCTTGCACGAGGATATTGTCATCCTCGCTGAGCTGCAGATTGCTTGCTGAAAGAATTGGCTCAGCATTTTTATTGAAGATTTCTTCACTGAAGTAATCGAAGGTCCCGCTATCAGTGCCGGGGATGAAACGCTGGATGGGTTCCTCCGGCCATGCTGGGTTGACTTCCGACCATAACTTGGCTGTGCTGAATACTTTTGCCAGTTCTTGTTTGGTCAGATTTTGAACAAAGGTGTTCTGCTTGCTGACAACCACTGCCAAGGCATCGGTTCCGATACGGAACTCCAACGGGACGCGTCCGATTGTCTTGGCACTCTCTGTTTCCTTATCCTTTATGGGGCGGCTAGCGTTGGCAATGTCGGTTTCCCCTGCAACGGCAAAGCGTTCAAACCCAGCACCTGACCCAATGGAATCAATGGTGATGGTCCCACTGTACCCTTCTTGCATGAAGCGTTCTGCCATTCGCTCAGAGAGTGGATAGACTGTAGAACTACCGGCTGTGATGATGTTCCCACTTACCTTCAGGGGATTCACTTTAGGCAACCCGTTTTCCAAGGATTCCTCAACCCAGGCTAGGCTATTCGACGGGGTGGTAACCTGTTCGGCCTTTCCCCCAGCAGCAAGTGGGGAGAGTGAAAGCAGCAACACTAGGCTGATACTCAATAAATGTAAATTTCTTTTCATCGTTTCCTCCATATTTGGAACTTTGATGTGCAAAGCTTACTTCCAACATGTGAGAAAAGTATTCAGAGACTGTTAATAGTCTATTATTTCGCCTGAACAACATCGCTATCCAATAAACTTGACTTCCTTGAAAAACAAGTGGTTCTTCCGCATTCTTGGTGGTCAAGTAGGTAATTTTACTATTTTTCAAATATCATAGAATAGAAAAGGCAGTCTCTGCTATGTTTGTTGTACCACCAATAAACAAGGAGACTGCCATGCAACCTATAGAGCTGCAAGAACAAAATATCAGTATTCATTTGCCCTGTAAACCCTTCCTACTGAGTTCTCAAAAAGTAAGGGGCAAGGATATTCATCTCTATTTTACCAGCACAGAGAAGCTTGTCTGCCCCGAATGTGGAACTGTAGCAGGCACCCATGCCTATCATTCTGGCAAGAAGCCCTTGAGAGCAGAAGCCATCCCTCCCTACAAGAGAACCTACTGGCATGTCGCCAAGCGAAAGGGACTGTGTCCTTCCTGTGAGCTGATGTTTACAGAAAAGGTACCCTTCCAGTTCAAGACAAGGCATGTGACCATCGACCTTGCCAGAAAGATATGTGACATGATGGATGCCCCCAATGCCAACATACGCACTACAGCCAGAATCCTGGGCCTCAGTGAGGACCTGGTGCGCAGGGTGCACAAGGAGTACCTGCTTGAAGTGGAGGCCATCATCCCCGAGCCTGAGGAGGTGAAGGCCATAGCCGTTGATGAGTTTTCCATCCTCAAGGGCCACCAGTACGCATCGCTTGTGCTGGACATCTCCAACAAACAGCCGATTTTCCTTTGCAAGGGAAGGACTACCGAGGACTTCAAGCCTTTCTTCTCCTTGTACAGCAAAGGCTTCTATAAGGGGCTCCAATGCGTTTCCATGGATCAGAACCATACCTATGCCACCTTCTTCAAGAAGGAGCTTCCCCATGTGGATATCGTTTCAGACCGCTACCACATGATGGCGAACTTCCTCAAGGATGTCATGGACAAAGTGCGCCTGAAGATAGCCAAAAAGCTGAGAAGTGAAGGCAATGAAGAGGGCTACAGGATGTTCAAGCATGCAAACTACCTGCTGTTCACCCCAAGGATGAAGGATGCCTCACAGGCTAAGACCCTCTCGGAGTTTAATGGCCAGCTTCAGCTTGAACGTCTGATTGAGATGAATGCGGAAATAAGCAAAGTCTCGCTACTATACCACCAGCTACGAGCATTGTATGAGATACGGGGCGAGATGGTAATGCGCGAAGAATGGGAGAAATGGCTCTGCATGTGTGAACACTCTGGCATAGCCGAGCTAGTGAAGTTTGCATCAAAGAAGAGAAAATACACAGAACAGGTAATCATGCATGCCAAGTATCCTGGATCACGTATACTTAAGTTCGCAATTTGACAGTAGATTGAAATTGGTCATGAGAAGACCCATACTAGTAAGTAACCAAACAAAACTAGGAGGGAAAACATCTCATGACCGACTCAAATGTTACCAAAGAGCTGGAGAAAAAGCTACTGTCGTTTATCACTGAAGAGGATCCGATGCTGAGCATGTTGCAGTGGATCACCGAAAAGTTCATGGAGATTGAGGTGGCCAACAAAGTAGGAGCCCAAAAAGGCAGACACAGTACAGAACGAACCACACATCTCAGTGGCACTCGGGTTCGAAGATTCGATACTCGGATGGGTACGATGTATCTGACCATCCCGAAATTACGTAAAGGTGGGTATATACCCTTCTTTGTGACAGCGAAGAAACGAAGCGAACAGGCTCTGATGCAGATTATCCAGGAAGCTTGGGTAAGTGGCATCTCTACACGGAAAATCGAACGGCTTGCCAAGAGCATGGGTATCGAACAGATTTCTGCATCACAGGTATCAGAAGTGAACAAGGAACTGGATGCGATGGTCGAGGAATTCAGGAATCGTTCTCTCCAAGCGGAATATCCTATCCTTTGGATTGACGCCTTATACGAGAAGATCCGGGAGAACGGCCATGTAGTGAGTATGGCGGTACTTGTAGTAAAAGGGGTCACTCTTGATGGTACTGCCCAGATTCTCGCTGTAGAACCGATGCATAACGAATCTGAAGAAACGTATCGTATCTTGTTCCAGAATCTGAAAGACCGTGGAGTCAAACGGGTCTGGTTGTGTATCAGTGATGCTCACAAGGGCCTACAGGCAGCTATCAGGAAAGAGTTCATAGGAACATCATGGCAACGCTGCAAAGTTCATTTCATGCGCAATATTCTTGCATATGTGGGACATCGTCATAAGGATAGCTTTGCCAAGCAGCTGAAGCACATCTGGCTGCAACCTGATGAAAAGCAAGCCCGCTCTTATGCCCAGTCATTCATGGAATCCTATGAAAAACAATTTCCTGAAGCAATCCGTTGCCTGGAAGAGGGATTGGAGGATTCTTTGCAATTCTATCGGTTCGACCAGATCGACCATCGCAAGATATCCTCCACCAACACCCTGGAGCGATTGAACCGAGAGATTCGTAGACGTTCGAAGGTTGTGGGTATCTTTCCAAACAAGGATTCATACATCCGATTGATCACCACCTACCTCATCGAGTATGAGGAGGAGTGGCAATCGGGAAGAGCATATGTGAGTGTCCAGTCGTTGACTGAACAGAGATTGAAATTGGAAGAGGTTGCATAATGCATGTGGCTTCTCATGACTTATTCAACATGAAATTGCGAACATGTCTGGACACAGGCATTAGTAGTGCAACTAAAGGGCCATTCGCCAAGATAATTTTATTATCACCCATAAGCTCCTCCACTTACACCTTACACTAAACTTTACTTATGGGGGATCTTTCCAGTTTACTTCTCTGGGGAACTTAGGAGATAGATAACAAAGAGCTCTTCTAGAGACCTTTTGGGTCCTGGAGCTTCTCTAAAGCGCCTTATTTTGGCATTTTGTTGACGGTTCATGTAGCTACGGTAGAGTTCAAGAGCTGCATTGTTACTCTCTTCGGAAATCTCCTCTTTTCCAAGAAGTTGCCACGCTTGTTCACGACTGATGAGATTTAACTTCTCCTCTTTCATCTTTTTGCGTAGCATTACTAGCTCTTCATAATCGAGACCAAAAATAAACTCTTCAAGGGCGTAGGCAAATCCCTCGGCACTCGATTGCGTTGCTAAGAAATCGCTCCAAACTGGAGAGAGAAGCCCATTCAACCTCATAATCTCCACCGTCCCTAAAAGGGTTCCTAGGACGGGGACAACAGTGTGGCGTGCCTGCCATAGCTCCCGAATAGCTAGGGCAAAGCGCTCTAGGTAGTCGCTGGTACGCCGATCCCACATCATAATAAGCTCATGGACAGCTTTTGTAACCCACTCCTCGCCCCCCTCTTGGTCGGTGAGGAGGGCTGTGTAGAGGTCCTCCGCCATTAGTGTGAAGAGAAGGTCGGTGTACTCTTGTTCAACCATGGGGCGACACTGCTCCAGCTCAGGATAGGTGGCTAAGAGCTTTATGAGCATCCCAAAGAGGTGGAGCTTAGAGACAATGAAACCGTGGCCCAAGACCGCTTTAGCAGGGAGGTTAACGACGTGGGCCAACCCTTGGGAGGAGAGTTTTTTGGCTAGAGAGTCAAAGTTACGCCCTTCGGTGCGGTTAAAGAGGTCTGTATTAGGAGAGGGGGCCCTCTCAATAATTTGGGCCAACACCTCTAGGTCTTCGGTGCGCGATTTGATAACTTCGCTAAATGGGGAGTCCAACTCCTCTAATATCTCAATGCTGTTAGCGAGAACGCGTCTCTCCCCCTCTGTAAAAGTAGCCATTTTTACCTCTTTGTATTGCCTCTACAATAGACTACCTCTCCCTGTTAGTAAAGATATATGGTAGTATCCTCACCAAGATGGTAAAACGAGTATCAATAATCGGGATTGGGGCCGTTGGTGCAATCTACGCTTGGCGCCTCAGTCAACATTTAGGATTTCCCAATGTGAGGGTCGTCGTTGACCAAGAGCGGCTACAGCGCTACCAAAGTGGGGGCATTTTTCTCAACGGAGAAAAAGTTGATTACAACTACGTCACCCCTGATGAGAGGGTCGATTTGGCTGATTTAGTTATTATTGCCACCAAGAACCACCACCTCGAAGTCGCCACCGAGATGATAAAAGGCCACGTTGGTGAAAAGACAATTCTCCTCTCCCTCTTGAATGGAATAGATAGTGAACAACTCCTTAGTGAGAAGTTTGGCGCAGAGAAAGTATTATATGGGTTTACAACGGCTCTCGACTCAACGCGGGTAGGTAACAAGATTGACTTCTCAACCGAAGGAATTATCTACTTTGGGGAGAAGGACAACTCTAAAAGCCCTAGGGTAGAGTCTCTAATTGAGCTCTTTAATGGTGCAAAGATTGCATACAACAACCCCGAAAACATCGAACGTGAATTATGGGCAAAGTTTATGGTCAACGTCAGTATCAACACCATTAGCGCTATTACTAGGGGGACCTATGGCGACTGTGCCAATATTGGAGCTATAAAAGAGTTGATTATAAAGGCCCAACATGAGGTGATAACCCTCGCTAAAGCAGTAGGCATTGAGGGTCTAGATACCTCTTATATAACCAAATACCAGAAGATCTTCGCCTCCCTCGAATACGAAGGGAAGACCTCAATGCTCCAAGATATTGAAGCTGGGCGTATGACAGAAAATAGTGCCTTCTGCCTTAGGGCTTCCCAGTTGGCTCGCCAATATGGGGTTGAAACTCCCACGGTTGACCTGTTGGGACAAATTCTTGAGGGGTGTGAAGCTGTCCAACAACGCCTATTAAAGAAATAGCCGCTTGGCGAACCAAGCGGCTAGATTAGTTAAACTAAGTTAGTTAGCAATCACATTTGGGACAATCTGCTCCGTCGTTCAATTTCTCATCCATAATGTCGAGCATATCGGCCAACTCTTGGGGTAGTTTATCACCAAACTTGGGATAGTGGTTCTCCCGAATATCTTTCACCTCTTTGTGCCATCCCTCGCGGTCGACACAGAGGAGCTCTTCCATATCGGCAGCACTCACCCCTTCGGGGCGGTCAATGGCGTCAATCGTGGGCATAATCCCAATGGGAGTCTCAACACTCTTGGCAGTCCCTGCACATGATTCGAAGATCCACTTTAAGACACGGCTGTTCTCACCAAAGCCGGGCCAGAGCCACTTACCATCGTCGGTTTTACGGAACCAGTTGACTGAGAAAATCTTGGGTAGCTTACTCTGGTCGTGGGTTTTACCAATGTTGATCCAGTGCTGGAAGTAGTCTCCCATGTGGTAGCCACAGAAGGGTAACATAGCAAAGGGGTCACGGCGGATAGTTCCAACGGCTAGGTCTAAGGCAGCTGCTGTAATTTCAGAGCCAACGATTGATCCAAGGAAGACACCGTGGTTCCAATCTCGTGCTTGGTACACTAATGGAACAGTCTTGGGGCGCCTTCCACCAAAGAGGAACGCATCGATGGGGACTCCGGCGGGGTCTTCCCATTCGGGGGCAATGCTGGGACACTGGCCAGCAGGGGCGGTAAAGCGGGCGTTGGGGTGGGCAGCTGGTGGCTGCTGTTTGTTTCCCTTCTCTTGGACCCACTCATTCTCTTTCCAATCAATCAGTTTGCCGGGGGCATCGTAACCAATCCCCTCCCACCACACATCTTTGTCTTCAGTAATAGCACAGTTAGTGAAAATTGAGTTCTTTTCGAGCGAGTGCATGGCGTTGGGGTTGGAATCCAGCGAGGTACCGGGGGCAACTCCAAAGAAGCCTGCCTCGGGGTTAATAGCATAAAGGCGTCCATCCTCTTTAAACTTCATCCAAGCAATATCATCACCGATGGTTTCAACTTTCCAATCCTTAATGGTTGGAACCAACATCGCTAGGTTGGTCTTTCCACAAGCACTGGGGAAGGCGGCCGCAATGTACTTGCTCACCCCTTCGGGGTTGGTAATCTTGAGAATCAACATGTGCTCAGCCATCCACCCCTCATCTCGAGCGAGAACGGAGGCGATTCTGAGGGCGAGGCACTTCTTCCCAAGGAGGGCGTTCCCACCATAACCTGAACCGTACGACCAAATCTCACGGGTCTCGGGGAAGTGGGAGATATACTTTTGATCGAGGGGGGCACAGGGCCACTTGCCGTGGTCACTCTCCCCTTCGGCCAAGGGTTTACCAACACTGTGGAGACAGGGGACGAAAACCCCATCGGTCCCTAGAATATCGAGAACTTTTGTTCCAACCCTAGTCATAATCATCATGTTGGCTACAACGTAGGGGCTATCGGTAATCTCTACCCCAATTTTAGCAATATCAGAGCCAACGGGTCCCATTGAGAAGGGGATTACGTAGAGGGTTCTACCCCGCATACTCCCGTCGTAGAGCGCTGTCATTGTCTTTTTCAACTCTTTTGGATCAATCCAGTTGTTGGTTGGTCCGGCAGCTTCTTTCGTCTCAGAGGCAATATAAGTTCTGTTTTCAACTCTGGCTACGTCTGAAGGATCAGAAAAGAAAGCAATACCACCCGGCTTCTTGTCAGGATTCAACCTGGTAGCAAGGCCACTGGCAATCATCTCTTCAACAATCTGATTGTATTGTTCCCTACTTCCATCCGCAACCACAATGGCCTCAGGTTTGGTTAGCTGAGCAACTTCGTTAACCCACTTCTTAAGTCCTTCGTGCTTGACATCTTGTAATTTCATTCGCTTCTCCTTATATATAGGCGTGTTAACCACACTTTTAATTCATCTAAGAAACCTTATAATCTTTTAAATAAAGATACAATCATATAGAAAAAAAGAATAGCGAATCTCTTTACAAATATACCTTTAATAGTTCCACTAATTGCTATTTTTACCCCTTTGTCTTAGGCTTCTCCCTATAGGAGTATCACAGTGACAGACCTCTCCCTCCCTGCCGGTTCTCTCCAATCTGCCCTGCAAGCTTTTGCGGGGGGCGCCGACAGTGTCTACCTTGGCCTTAAGTCCTTTTCAGCCCGTAAAGGGGCGACCAACTTCACCTTGGAGGAGGTGGCTAAGCTTAAAAAGGAGGCTGTTAACCAAGGGAAGAGGGTCTACATCGCCCTCAACACCCTCCTCGAAGATGACGAGTTAATCGCTTTGAGACCCACCCTTAAAGAGTTGGAGTTGCTCCAAGTTGATGCCCTAATTGTTCAAGACCTCGGTTTAGCCTCCCTTCTAAAGAGAGAGTTCCCCACCCTCCCCCTCCACAGCAGCACCCAGCTGGCAGCCCACACTATAAGGGGGGTGAAAGAGCTTCAGAATCTTGGCTTCTCAAGGGTAGTCTTAAGC
>Ga0265294_10009142_pt1 | contig 11467 bp, 12 predicted proteins | sample MunlanPumphouse3_FD_192504 | JGI IMG/M metagenome (GOLD analysis project Ga0265294, IMG submission 192504) | Groundwater microbial communities from a municipal landfill in Southern Ontario, Canada - Pumphouse #3 | ecosystem: Environmental > Aquatic > Deep subsurface > Groundwater | place...
CAGCGGCCGTTATCGGTGCCGTACTTTATGCAGCGTTCTCCCGGGTACATTTCAAAGGATGGATGAAGGCAGGTATAACCCTCGGATGTGCCTCAGCGGGAGCACTCATTGTTGCTATGATGGGAAACGTGATCAGCACAGGAACTACATCCATTTTCACGGGCATTTTTCTCGCCGTTGCCGGGCCTTTATGCATCCTTTCACCAATCTTCATCCTTGCAGAACGGGCCGAATATGCACCCGATGCAGGCATTCTTACCGTGGTTGTAGCGCTCTTCTGTGCGGCAGCAACAGGAAGACTTATTCAGTCTCTGAACATCACTGCATTTCTGAGCGCAGGTGCATCTGCGTTCTCCACGGCATCCCTCTTTCTCTTCACGTTTGCCATCATGGCGGGCATCCATATTGTCCTCGGGGCGGAATTCTTCATATTCACCTGCCTGATTCAGCAGAGAAAATGAGAGAGGTGGGCCCAAAAAAAGGCTGAAAAAAATGCTCCTTATGTAGCAGAAAAACCAATCCCAATAATCGGATTTTTTCGGTAACCACGGTGTGGAACGCCTCCCATCATACCAGACCACGAAGTATAACATCCTATGCGGGCAAAACTCTGCTATGATTCGTAAGGTAATCACCATTCTCCTTTCAGCCGCACTTCTTGTTACCATGGCGGCGGCTGTGTCAGAAACTATTGGCGGCGATATTGGATATTATCAGATAAATGCAGACATTGAAGGCGCATCTGTTTACTTAGATAGTGACTTAAAGGGTGTAACCGGAGAGGACGGCACTCTGATGGTCAATGTCTACACCACCGGCACTCCATACACCACCTACAAGGTTGAGAAAAATGGATACACCACATACACCGGAAAAATTACCCAGTATCCGGCAAAGGGCGAAATTGTCCAGCTTTCTGCAACCATTGAGCTGCAGATGATGGGCGGTGACAAAGGCTACTACCAGTTTACCACCAATGTCGGCGGGGCATCTGTTTACTTGGGTAACGACCTTAAAGGCGTAACCGAAGAGGACGGCACTCTGAGGGTCGAAATATACACCACCGGCACTCCCTATACCACCTATCAGGTTGAGAAAACCGGATACACCACTTACACCGGAAAAATTACCCAGTATCCGGCAAAGGGCGAAATTGTCCAGATCTCTGTTGAAATGGAACAACAGATGATAGGCGGCGACAAGGGCTACTACAAGCTTACTACCAATGTCGAAGGGGCATCCGTCTACTTCGGTAGCGACCATAAAGGCGTAACCGGAGAGGACGGCACCCTGATGATCGAAGTATACACCACCGGTACCCCGTACACCACCTATCAGGTGGGGAAACCTGGATACACTCCCTATACCGGAAAAATTACCCAATACCCGGCAAAGGGCGAAATTGTCCAGATCTCTGCAGACCTCAAGACAGGCCCGGTAAACCCCCAGCCGACACAGAGCCCCTTCCCCCTTGCAGGGCTCTTTGGACTGGCAGCACTCGGTGCCATTGTTCTTGCCCGGAAAGAATAATCCTCTTTTTTCTTTGTTATAATTATTCAATATTTCTGAGCGAAGCGCCCGTGCCCATTTACCGCGATGTAGTCAGCAATCTCACATCCACAATTAAGGCAGGCATCGTGGATTCACAAAATTCAGCACATAGGCAGAAACACATCTTTATTCCACTTCACTTTCCCCGGTAGACCAAGACAGTGACTTCCTGTTCGGTGACCAGGCCCCCGGAGATTATCACATCCAGCCGGGGCTTGATCATCTCGATCTTCTCCCGTGAATCAACGACCTCCACGATCACCGGCAGATCGGTTGAGAGTCGGAGAATCGAGGTGGTGTGGATACGGCTTGTCGCCCCGAATCCGGAAATACCCCGCAGCACCGTGGCACCGCAAAGCCCTTCTTTCTTAAAGAATTCTACAAGATAACGGTAAAGAGGTTTACCCTCATAATGGTCAGACTCGCCGATATAGATCCGCAACATCACTGCGGCGGTATTTTTGTTGAGGTTCATATCGCACTCTCCAGATACCCCGCACACACCTTTCCTGCATAGACAGCGAGCAGGGTGAAGAGCATCATCATGAACAGGTTTGCTCCGAAGAAGAAGAATTCATTATTTTCAAGCATCCGAAATGACTCATAGCTGAATGTGGACATGGTCGTGAACGCACCAATTACCCCAATTGTGAGGAATATTCGCGTTTCTTCCGAAAAGAGACCACCATACTCCGAGAGATACATCACAAACCCAAGGAGGAAACTCCCGATTACATTTACGCCGAGTGTTCCGACCGGGAAGGTCGCGATACCGCCCTGAAACAATCCACCTAAGAGATAGCGTAAAATTGCTCCAATAAAACCACCGATACCAACGATTAACCAAATCTGCATTAAATTGTATGCCTCCGTGTAGTAGGCGTCATCAGCACAAAGGGCAGTTTCGGCACGGTGCCGGGGCGGACGCCATCACCCAAATATCTGAATGAACCGTGCAGTAGTATTCAATAGCATTCTATCCCCAATTAATTGTTACTACACAGTCGCTAAAACAGAAATCATCAGCCCAGAGGCATTTGAGGTGGGCTTTTCTTTTCCCGGAGGAACGTCTTTGCATCCAATAGCCTGAAACAGAAATAATATCATTCATTTTCGCTCATCGTCACCCTATTCCTTTATTACGTTGCCATACAAGTTCAGATCAGGGATTCCCGAAAGAGAAGAAGAGCAATGAACCAGGAAACGCATGATATACCGGGGCCACGAATTGAAATCACCTCCCGGAACGTGATGATTGATCAAAAAGCAGACATTCGTCTGCGGGGATTCAAACCTCACGCCAGAGTGACGATTACCACAGAGTTAACGGATGACAATGGCAGACTCTGGCGGGGAGTAGTTCCCTATACTCTCAACCCTCAGGGATGCCTGGAGATTACCTCTACAGAATCTAAAGGCAAGAGTTTTACCGAAATCGATCCGTGGGAGATTTTTGACTCCATGCGACCGGTTGATGAACCGGATAAACCTGTACCGCTCTTTGCAAAGACCACAATCAATCCATTGCGGATTGAAATACAGGCCCGGGCAGCCAACGGGGATTCAGCCCGGGGTGGTCTAAAACTCCATGTCTATAACGAGACGAATACTATCCGGGAAGAGGTCCGGGATGGCCCCTTGCAGGGCACCCTCTTCTGCCCGACAGGGGAAGGCCCGTTTCCGGTGGTCATCTGTCTCGGTGGTTTGGAAGGCGGGTTCACCGAACCTCTCCCGGCACTGCTGGCATCCCACGGCATCGCCACATTCTCTGTTGCCTACTTTGGAAAAAAACCCCTCACTGAAGAACTTAGTCTGGTGCCACTCGAATTCTTTGACCATGCGGTTGCCTATCTTGAGGCATATCCTGCAGTGGATACCAATCGGATGGGCATCTATGGCTCCTCCAAAGGTGGAGAACTGGCTTTACTCCTTGCCTCCCGCAACGAACAGGTGCGTGTGGTGGCCGCATACTCACCGTCCTCAGTTGTCTGGCAGAGTCCAAAAGCAGGGGCTCCAAAGAGTTCATGGACTGTAGAAAAGAACCCGCTTCCCTTCATGCCGATGCATTACTCAGGGATGGATTTGCTAAAGCTCATGAGCGGGCGTCCAATTGCATTCCGCGGGATCCATGAACGGGGTCTGGAGAAGAATCCGGATAAATTGGAAAAAACCCGAATTCCTGTCGAAGATATTCACGGACCGGTATTTTTGGTCTCCGGGACCGATGATGCAGTCTGGCCTGCAAGCCAGATGGCGGATTCCATAGAAGCATCCTTAAAGTCCGCAGGGATGCCGGTGACGCACTTGAAATACCGCGGGGCAGGTCATCTTACCACCCTTCCCGGACTCCCCGCACCAGAGATAGCGGGAACCCATATTTTCGGCGGCAAGTCTTTCAAATCCTCACTTGCTCTGGAGGATGCGTGGCAGAAGATGGTGGCATTCTTTACAGAAAACCTCTGACCCCTTCCATTTTAAAAAAACGTCCCGTCCACGGACATTGGACATCTTATCACATGAGGGGAAAATACGTTAATTTTTTGCCGTCATCCTTATTACCCCTACGACAAATATCAGTTTGTGAGAATATGGATACGAAACCGCTAAAGATTCCCAAAATGACGAAGGCAGAATATGATGACCTGATTGAACGCCAGTACATATCCCGCATTGCATTTGCAGGCTGTGATAACCCCTATATCGCACCGTTCATGTACGTCTTTGACAAAAAATACCTGTACTTCCTTTCCACAAAATACGGCAGAAAAATGGATTATTTTGCCGCAAATCCGCAGGTATCCGTCCAGATTGAAGAGTACATGCCCGATCTCTCGTCTTTTACCTTTGTAAGCCTTCAGGGCAAGATAGAAGAAGTGACGAATCCGGATTTGAAAAGACATGTAAAAGAACAGTTCGTGGCCATGATGAAACGGCACCAACTCTCTCCACGAGCACTCTCTGCAATTGGGTACAACCCTGACGAACCCGTGGAAAACATCATCGACGGCGAACGTTCTGCAGTCTGGAAACTGGTTGGTGTGAAAGATATTGTGGCCCTGAAAAACGGCTGAATATCACTTATTTTTTCTTACTTAATCGTCTTTGTAGCCCGGTATTTCAGGGACACTTCATCAGAATTCAGGTATTTTTGAAACCATTGCAATGAATAGCTATAGGGGATTTTGTTTCGTTTCGGGCCGACTTTATCTCACCGTTTGATCTCCAGTCCTACCTCATTTCTTCGCAGGAAGCCAAGTGTCCACGGAGGATTGTAGCGCATCAGAAACAATTCTCCCAGCGGTTCAATCCCGGCTTTTTTGAGTCCTTCCCGCAGTCGCACCTCTGTTGCCGCAACCTTGCCTTTCCGGGCATATCCAGAGAAACGGATGACCGCAACCTCCCGAGCGGGCACCGTTGAGATCTGTACCCGGTCGTCCAGCGGGTCAGGGATATCATCCCGGGTTTTTCCCGGTGGCATAACAAATGACATCGACGCCGCATCGGTAACCACGGGTGACGTCATCGCAATCTGTTGGGACGTGATCACCGGAGAGGTCATCGATATGTTATTTTGGGCGGCATTTTTACCGGTAATATAGGCAAAGAGGAGATTGAAACCGTCGTTACCTCCGGTACTCGCAACTGTTGCCAGCACCACGGCAGGATACCTCCTAAATTCAATTTCTCCTCTCGCACCAGTTATTTCATAGGGAATGGTATTACTCATGTTCTCTTCATCTCTTGTAAGGGGTTATTATTCATGTTCATGAAAGGTTCGCCGGGAAAATCCCGTCTTTTTTGCTGAGGTTATTGCAGCAACTGTTCCATCTTGTTCCGGTCAAACCCAAAGATATAGTCATCGCCTATCCTGACAACAGGAGCACCGATGCGCCCCGTCTTTTCAATGAGAAGGTCTCTTGCCTCTGCATCCATCGTGAGGTCAATCTCATCGTATGTCACATTCTGTTCGCGGAGATATGCCTTTATTTCCCGACAGTTATGACATTGCGGTGTCGAATAGACGGTGACAGTTTTCTTTTTGTCCCATGTTCTCTCGATGAACGCCTCACGCCCGGAATATTTCTTGTATCTCGCGTATGCGCCGGGGTTTTTCGTTGCATAACTCTGGTGGTATTCTTCGGCGGGGTAGAACGTTGTGTAAGGCAAAATTACCGTTGCAACGGGTTTCGTAAACTTTCCCGAATCGTTTATGGCCTTCTTCGAGAGTTCTGCCGCCTCTTTCTGCTCTTCATCGTGGAAGAAGACTGCAGTCCGATACTGCGAACCCTTGTCGGCGAACTGGCCTGTCACATCGGTTGGATCAATCTGTGTCCAGAACACATTCAGTAGTGTTTGGTATGAGACCTGCTCAGGAGAATATGTAACCTGCACTGCCTCGACATGTCCCGTTTTTCCGGAAGAAACCTTTTCGTACGTTGCATCTTCCTTTGTCCCTCCGGAATACCCGGCCACAGCTGTTATGACACCCTCAACCTTTTCAAACGGCAGCTGCATGCACCAGAAGCATCCGCCAGCAAATGTCGCCTTATTCAAGACCTTTCTCCCCCATACCTGTTCAACCTCTCCGGTCATCCCGGAAGAAACGGATCTATATGCGTACCGGGTATGGATACCCTGTGACCACATGTTCTACCGATTCCTTCCTATGGACTGTAATGGGAATACCTCGTATTAAATCATCTCATCATCCGGACACAATAATCTCAGAAGGCTTGATATAAGGCACAAATGGTCATTTTCGGAGGGTGAGGATGAGATGAACTGGTGAAAAAACAAAGCGGCTCAGTCATGGATTTCGGATGCCGTGTGTAACGGTATTAATCTCCATAAAACCCCAATACTACGGCAAGGATGAGACAGACCATGAAGAAAACCATCATTACTGTCGTAGGAACAGATACCGTCGGCATTATCGCAAAGGTATGCACGTATCTGGCAGACAACAAGGTGAATGTCGAGGACATTTCCCAGACCATTATACAGGGCTATTTTAACATGATGATGATCGTTGATACCAGCAAATCACCAAAACAAGTTGGTGAGATGGTAACGGACTTAGAGGCGATCGGTGATGAGATGGGCTTAAAGATCCGATGCCAGCATGAAGATATTTTTACCAGAATGCACCGAATTTGAGGATTTTTTGATGATCAATATTTTTGAGGTTCACGAAACAAACACGATGATCGAGCAGGAGAAACTGGATGTCCGTACGATTACAATGGGCATCAGTCTCCTCGACTGCGGTGATTCGAATCTGGATACTCTAAACCAGAATATCTACGATAAGATAACTCATGTCGCAAAGAATCTCGTCTCTGTGGGAAGAGACATTGAACGCGAATATGGCATTCCAATTGTAAACAAACGGATCTCTGTCACGCCAATTGCACTTATTGGAGGGCGGGCCTGCTCGTCTCCTGAAGATTTTGTCACCATTGCACAGACCCTTGAGAGGGCGGCCAAAACAACGCAGGTGAATTTTCTGGGAGGTTACTCGGCTCTCGTCTCCAAGGGCATGACTCCTGCTGATGAACACCTCATCCGTTCCATTCCTCAGGCACTCGCATCCACAGAACGGGTATGCAGTTCGGTGAATATCGGCTCCACCCGGACCGGCATTAATATGGATGCTGTGAAATTGATGGGAGAAATCGTGAAGGAAACAGCAGTTGCCACCAAGGATAACAGCTCAATGGGATGTGCGAAACTGGTGATCTTCTGCAACGCTCCGGATGACAACCCGTTCATGGCAGGCGCTTTTCATGGCGTAACCGAAGGGGATACCGTGATACATGTGGGGGTATCCGGCCCGGGTGTGGTAAAGCATGCCCTTGAAGGAGTACGGGGCGAGAACTTTGAAGTGCTCTGTGAAACCGTAAAAAAGACGGCATTCAAGGTTACGCGGGCCGGACAACTGGTTGCAAAAGAGGCCTCAGAACGGCTGGGAGTGCCGTTTGGGATTGTTGACCTCTCGCTTGCACCGACGCCGTCGGTGGGCGACAGTGTGGCAGAGATCTTAGAAGAGATGGGTCTGGAATCGGTGGGTGCTCCGGGCTCAACCGCGGCTTTGGCTCTCTTAAATGATCAGGTGAAGAAGGGAGGGGTCATGGCAAGTTCGTTTGTCGGCGGACTCAGTGGCGCCTTCCTTCCGGTCAGTGAGGATCAGGGCATGATCGATGCGGTGAACCGCGGGGCTCTCACGATTGAGAAATTAGAGGCGATGACCTGCGTGTGCTCGGTCGGTCTTGATATGATCGCCATTCCCGGAACCACATCTGCGGCCACCATATCCGGCATTATCGCTGATGAGGCGGCCATCGGTATGATCAACCAGAAGACAACTGCGGTCCGTCTGATCCCCGTTATCGGAAAAGATGTCGGCGACACCGTAGAGTTCGGCGGACTGCTTGGTCATGCCCCCATTCAGCGGGTCAATACCTTTAGCTGCGAGGCATTTATTAACCGCGGCGGCAGGATCCCGGCACCGATTCATAGTTTTAAGAACTGAAAAAAGTCTCATCCGGTTTACTGCCGGAGGAGCAAGGAAAATCATTTTTAAGATTAAATTTATGGATTTTTTAAATCCGATGTCACCCTATATCCGGAACATATCTACAGGGATTCATCTGAGGATACAGGTATCCCAAGATACTCATACAACGCTTCCGTCCCCGGTTCTCTCCCAAGAAACTTCTTTAAAAGCACCATACCATCCTCCATATTTCCCCGTGAAAGAATCTCATCCCGGAATTTCATGCCAAGCGTCTGGTTCGTCATTCCTTTCTCTTTGAATACATTCACAATAGTGAGAGCATAGACCTTGGACCAGAGATATCCATAATATCCGGCATCGTATCCGCCCATCAGATGGCCAAACGATGCAGGCTGATGTGTTCCCTCAGGCGGTCGCATGCCGGTAATCTCTTCATGGGTCTGATACCAGACCTCGGTTACATCCACCAGACCACTTGCAATGTGAAACCGCATATCCTCAAGGGAATTGAGCAGCAGACGGCTGTAAAGATTTCCCACTCCGGCACTGCGGGATGCAATGATACGGTCACGAAGGCCAGACGGGATTTTTTGGGACGAATCGGTGTAATGGCCTGATATTGATTCCAGCACCTCAGGGTCCCATACCCATTCTTCCAGTGTCTGGGACGGCGTTTCGACAAAATCCCACTCCACATTATACCCGGATAGGGTGCCATACGGTGCCCGTGTCAAGAGATAGTGCATCGCATGCCCCATCTCATGGAAGAGGGTCTCGATCTCGTCTATGGTCAAAAGTGACGGCCTTTCATCTCCCGGTTTGGTGAAATTGCCAATGATCGCCATCACCGGAGCCGAGTAACCGCCGTTCTTTATCCGTCCGCTTATCGCCTCAGAGGCACAGAAATGTCCGTATTTTCCCTCCCGTGGATAGAGATCCAGATACAGGTACCCAATATTTTCATCGCAGGCAGGGTCGCATAGTGCAAAAAGTCGGACATCGGGATGCCATACCGGGGCGTCCGTTATCTCACAGAACCGAACACCAAAAAGATGGGAGTATGTGGAAAAAAGGCCGGAAAGAACCGTATCAACGGGGAAATATTCCCTGACTTCCTCTTCATCGTAATCATACAGTTCCTTCTTTTGTATATCCTGCAAAAAGGCAACATCCCAGGGGTTAACCATGGTAGCCGTTGGATTCATCTGCTTTTTTATGGCAAGCAGTGCTAACATCTCTTCACGATGTTTTTCCTTTAAAGGTGCCTGCATTGCGGCGAGAAAGTCCATTACATTGGTAGTGCTCTCTGCCATCCGGCCGTCTATTCGGTAATCAGCCCATGTGGCATATCCCAGTTCTTGGGCAATCTTCTGTCGCAAGAGGATGGCCTTTTCAAGAAGAGGAGTGTTTGTATCCGCCTGTCGATTGTTGTAGGCCACATACATCCTCATACGGGTTTCGTCATGTGCGGCATAGGTCATCACCGCATGATAGTCGGGATACTTCAGGGTTACCCGAAAGGTACCACCTGAATTCTGTTGAAATGTAGCGAGTATTGATGCAGGTATTCCCTTTAGTTCATCAGGCGTATACGAAAGCGTGGTGGTATCATTATTCAGATTAGCGGAATATTGGGTTTCAAGTCCGCTCAATGCTGTTTTCATCTCTCTTACAGTGGTAAGGCGTTCTTCTGAAAGCTTCAGCCCGTTCTTTTCAAAATCCCGGATGGTCACCTCATAAAGCCGCGACTCCTCTGGTGTTCGCGGCATCTGTTCCCTCAGAACATCATACAAATCACGGCGGGTATACACAGCGGTATTGAAGCAGGATGCTGACTCTTCACAGGACATTCCTTCTGCGGCAACCACTGCATCCGGATACACATTCCCCATCAAAATGAGGGGAGAAAGAGCATCGGAATAGTCTGTCATGACTCCATCAAATGCAAGGAATGTGTTGTCAAATGTTCGGTCTTCAGGAAGTAATTCGACAATTTTGGAAAGCCCGTCACGTGCAGTTTGTTCTGCCTTTTTGCTGAGTTTCGGTATTTCACCGAAAGTGTAGTGAGTCCGTAGGGGGCTCTCTTGTTTTGATACAGAACCATCTGGGGATTCTTTCTCCCTTCCAGTCCGTAAAGGGCCAGATGTCAGAAGACAGATAGCGATCAGAACAATGAGCCATGATAAACGGTGGAAACAGATTCTATAATCACAGAAATGCATGGAAAATCAGTAATCTCCTATGTCAGTCTGAGAGGAGATAAACAATGAGGTATATCCCCGAATTCAGCGGTTTTTTTGCACACACGCTCGCCAAAAAAAGGTATTTATTGTGTCACAATCCGTCAATCAGTAAAAAAACGAATATTGGGGGGCCAAACCTGCATCTGGCCCCTTATCCTTCCTGATTTTAACAGGTGTCGCAGGGCCGCTGTCTCGTCAGAGCCACCCCTTTGCTGTACCATGCATGGGCATGTTCAGGGTCAATGGCAAGCGCCCGATTATATGCCCCCAGTGCGCCATCGTAATTTTTCATCCCCATGAAAATATTCCCTTTCACATTCCAGGCATCGGCGTCATTGGCATCAATCGCGATGGCAAGTTCACAGGCATTCAATGCTTCCTCAAAGCGTTCCAGACAGTTGAGAGAAACACCAAGGTTCACCCATGACGAAATAACATCCGGGTCACATTCAATTGCTTGTGTGTATGAGCGGACGGCCTCTTCAAACTCCCCCAACCCGTTTAAAGCACATCCCCGGTGATACCACGCAGATGCGATCGTTTCATCCATGCTGAGGGCCAATTCCAGTGCCTCAACTGCCTCTTCGTACTGTTCCAGACGGACCAGGTCTATACCAAGGGAAAGCCATGCGGACACGTCATCCGAGTCACATTCAAGTGATCGGCCAAACGAGCGAACAGCTTCTGCAAATTCTCCGAGCTCGTCATGGGCACAGCCCTTCTGGTACCACGCGGCAGCATTCTCCGGGTCGCATTCAATCGCCTGATCATACGCCGCAATGGCCTCTCGGTACTGTTCCTCTTCTTTATGTGCAATGCCTGCGACAATCCAGTCATCTGCACTCATATTTTTTGGTTGTTCCATTGTTCTTTCCACGCTTCCGGTTATATTAGTTCATTCCCAGCGATTCATACTCTTTTCCCTTCGTGTCTGATGAATCGGTGGGGAAGAATGAACCAGTGTCCAGACTTCCGCTCTCTCCCCAAAGACAGATATTTGGCACCTCCTTTATGCAATCAACCCATTTAATCATAGCAAACTACCACGGGGGGGATCAACAGAGACGGTATTTTTGTATACACAACCTCACACGCTTTTTATGAAACACATTCAATCTCATTCATGCACCGCTCATCTGACACCGGGAAAAAACCT
>Ga0265294_10009144_pt1 | contig 11465 bp, 10 predicted proteins | sample MunlanPumphouse3_FD_192504 | JGI IMG/M metagenome (GOLD analysis project Ga0265294, IMG submission 192504) | Groundwater microbial communities from a municipal landfill in Southern Ontario, Canada - Pumphouse #3 | ecosystem: Environmental > Aquatic > Deep subsurface > Groundwater | place...
TTTTCCGAAGAAAGCGGACACTGGTAGGAATCATCGCCACTAAGACCTCTTCAGTAGATTCGGGATGATCTCGTAAATAATCGAGTATACTTGCCCGCAAAGACGATGATGGAGTATCTTTAGTCGTCACGTGATATACTTTTACCCGTTTTCGAACACCATAACTATAAAACTCATACCCCATGGTAAGGGTTCCCTTTTTGATTTCTTGTCGAATAAGGCTCATTGAAGACTCCAGAGCTTTATTCATTAATAATTTTTTCTTTCCTTGAAATAGAAGGGCCAAATCAGGATGTAAGGCTTGATAATCTTCAACATGAATGGTTTGCCGTTTTTGTTCTTTTAAAAATGACGGCATCATAAGCGAAAGCGTACTCACCAATGGGGCCATTAAATCAACTGATAATTCTTTTGCTAGCGCCACTTGGTCATCAGTTAACTCTTTCTCAAAAGAAAAGACCTCCTTTATTGCTTTCGCATTTTCTTGATAGGGACTGTCCTCAACTAAATCAACAACATATCCTAACATATCGCGTAATCCAAAGGACACGAGGACACGACTTCCAATAAAGACATATGCTTCGAGGTCCGTGGGAATATCATAATCAAAGGTTTCGTCAAGATGAGTTGATTTCACATCAACAACGACTTTTGCAAACATCTACATTCCTCCTTTTAAAAAAAAGCCAAATCAAAAGATTGGCTATCTTATTTCAATTTTGTTTTCGTAAATTTCTTCTAGAGCAATGCCGATTGGCTTTGTACTATTGGGATAATCAATTAATATGGGATCACCAGCAATAATTTGGCGTGCCCGAATAGCAGCTCCAATGACAAGTTTATATTTTGAACTGGTTTTACTCACCAATTGGTCAATGGCGGGATAGCGCATTCCGTCTTTTTTATGATTCATCGAATTACTTCCTCTCATTATCATCTTTTTGTAAAAACATTTTGTGATAGGTCGCAATAGTTCGCTCTGTTTTCGCATGTTCCGCACGAATAATGGCGATAATTTTATCAGCAGCATTTTCAACCGTATCATTTACAACAATATAATCGTATAAATAAGCAAGTTCAATCTCTCGCCGCGCTTTTTCACACCGAGCTTCGACGATTTCATTCGGTTCGGTTCCCCGAGACCGCAAACGATCATATAAATCTTCCATGGTAGGAGGAGCAATAAAGATGAAAATAGCCTCACTCATCTTTTTGCGCACTTGCAAAGCACCGTTGACTTCAATTTCTAACACCACTTCTTTGCCTTCTGAGAGTTGCGTTTCAATGGTATCAAATGGAGTTCCATAATAATTATTAACAAACTCCGCATATTCTAAAAATCTATTATCTTGAATCCGTTGTTGAAATGCTTCACGAGACACAAACCAGTAATCTTGGCCGTTAATCTCTCCTTGACGAGGAGTCCTCGTGGTCATTGATACCGAATACACTAGATCATGTCCCGGCATTTTAAACAACGCTTCCCGTACAGTCCCTTTACCAACACCAGATGGTCCTGACAAGACAATTAATAAGCCTCTCTCATCTAATTTCATACACTACCTCATTGTAATTATATTATACACTATTTCTTACCTTTATTAAAGTTTTTTTTGAATTTTAATCCAAAATGTGCTAAAATGAGATGAGGTGATTATATGCCCATCGATGGAGTCTTTATCCATTTTCTTGTATCAGAATTAAATGCATCAATTCTTGGCGAACGAATTCACAAATTTTTAAATCTCAATCCTACTGATTTCATTTTATACTTGTCTTCAAAGAAACGGCTTCTTATTTCATTAGATGCCAATCATCCTCATTTACGACTTACCAATTTTGAAGCCATGGGCCAACCTAATCACTTATCTTCTTTTTTAAAAAAACACATTGAAGGAAGTATTATCCATGACATTACTCAATATAATAATGACCGCATGGTGACCATTGGCCTTGAAAAACGTGATGAACTCGGATATCTTCATCGTCTTCATCTCATTTTAGAATTAATTGGTCGATCTTGTAATATGATCTTCACCGACGAAAACAACATAATCCTTGAAAGTTATAAACGAAGTTATATAACTGATGAACGTATTATCACTCCCCGAGCAACTTATACGTATTTAGAATCTCATCAATATAACCCCTTTACCTTAAAAGAAATCAAACTCCCATTAGAGGGAATGTCTAGAGTCCTCATGGCCGAAGTGGACGAACTTGGATGTCTTGACTTCATCCAACAAGCACATTTATCTCCGACTTTAATTGAATGGGATCAAGGATCTTACTTTCACGCCTTTGACCTTCCATCTTTAGTCGGAAAACGGACTCAATTTTCTACACTATCAGCCCTTTTAGAAACGGTCTTAACAACCAAACAACAAACCTCACAATTACAAAACGACGAAAAGCGATTAGAACAAGCCATCCAAAGAGAACTCAAAAAAACACAAGGAAAACTACAAAAGCAATTACAAGAATGGGAAACCGCTAAAGCTAATTTAATACTACGCGAAACCGCTAATGTCTTGTCATCCAATCTTCATCTTGTTAAAAAATACCAATCAGAAATCACAGTCTTCAATTTTTATACCAATCAAAACATAACCATTCCTTTAGACCCTAAAAAAACGCCTAGTGACAATGTCAATTACTTATTTACAAAATACAAAAAAGCAAAGAGAACCATTGATACCTTATCAAAAATGATGGAAGAAACACAATCGCGCATATTATATTTACAAACCTTATTACGCCAAACTGCTCATGCAACGATTAGTGATCTCAAAGAAATCATTCAAGAAATGCATCCTCCTAAAGGACGAAGCGGAAAGGCAAAGCCTCAGTATCTAACCTATCAAGACGAAAATAATAATTTGTATTTTGTTGGAAAAAACAATATCCAAAACAATTATGTCACTCACACCCTTGCTAAATCGAAAGATATCTTTTTCCATGTCGTAGCCTATCCAGGTAGTCATGTCATTTTAAGAGGATCCCTCACCCTTAAGTCTATTGAAAATGGAGCAACTCTGGCTGCTTTTTATTCCAAAGTACAAGGAGTTTGTGCAGTCGATTATACATTAATTAAATATGTAAAAAAAGTGAAAGGTCAACCGGGATCATTTGTAACCTATACCAATCAAAAACAAACTCATGCCACTGGAGATGAAGCAATTTTCCAAAAATTAACTCTCATTACTTCTCATAAAGAATCATAAACAACCTGATAATTTTACTTCAGGTTGTTTTTATATGATAATATTTTGCATTTTTTAGCACTCAACTATTGACAGTGCTAATATACTGTGCTATAATATATTTATCCACAAATGGAAGATTATATTTTTAGAGGAGGAAACAATCATGTTAAAACCATTGCACGACAATGTCGTGTTAAAACTTGAAAAAGCAGAAAAGAAAACCCATAGTGGCATCATTCTAACCGGAGATGTAAAGGAACAGCCCCAATTTGCAACAGTTATTGCCGTTGGATCTGGTTCAAGAGTCAACAATGAAGTCGTTTTACCAACAGTCAAAGTAAACGATAAGGTCGTATTCAAAAAATATTCAACTACAGAATTCAAATACAATGATGAAGAATATCTATTAATTGCTGAAAAAGATATTCTCGCAATAATGGAGGAATAATATGAGTAAAGAAATTCGTTTTTCAAAAGATGCAAGAACCCTCATGTTAAAGGGGGTTGACCAACTCGCCAATACTGTAAAAATCACTTTAGGTCCAAAGGGACGTAATGTTGTTTTAGATAAAGGCTATGGATCACCACTTATTACCAATGATGGAGTCACCATTGCTAAAGAAATCGAAATGAAAGATCGCTTTGAAAACATGGGTGCAAAACTCGTGTATGAAGTGGCCAATAAAACCAATGATGTAGCCGGAGATGGTACCACCACAGCAACCATCCTCGCTCAAGCAATGATTCACCGTGGAATTGATGCAGTCGAAAAAGGAGCCAACCCCGTCTTTGTTCGTGAAGGAATTGAACGGGCCGGAAAAGCAGTGGCTTCTAAATTATTAGAAAAATCACATACCGTTGATACTGACGAAGATATCGCAAGTGTCGCTACTATTTCTTCTGGCAATGAAGAAGTTGGTCAAATTATATCTGATGCCATGAGAAAAGTCGGTCATGAAGGAGTTATTAGTGTCGATGAATCTAAAGGATTTGATACGTATCTAGAAATCACCGAAGGAATGCAATATGATAAAGGATATGTTTCTCCTTATATGGTCTCCGATCGTGAAAAGATGGAAATCGTCATCGAAAATGGCTATGTTTTAGTCACTGATCAAAAAGTTACCACCATTAAAGATATCTTACCTATATTAGAAGAAGTTGTTCAAGCAAGCAAACCGCTTCTAATCATTGCTGATGATTTAGAAAATGAGGTTGTTGGAACTTTAATTGTTAATAAGCTTCGAGGAACATTTAATGTCGTTGCAACCAAAGCCCCTGGCTTTGGTGACAATCAAAAAGAAATGTTGGCCGATATTGCTACTTTAACAGGCGCAACCTTCTTTACAAAAGATTTAAATATGGAACTCAAAGACATCAAATTGGAACATTTGGGATCTGCTAAAAAAATCATCATTGGTAAAGACACCACTACCATTATCGATGGCGTTGGAGATAAAGAGTCCATCGCAAAACGAATAGCTGAACTTAAAAAACAAATTGAAAATTTAACGAGCGACTATGATAAAAAACGCTATACAGAACGACTCGGTAAATTATCCAACGGAATTGCCATCGTCAAAGTAGGCGCCTTAACTGAAACAGAACTTAAAGAAAAGAAATTAAAAATTGAGGATGCCCTCAATGCCACAAAAGCAGCTGTTGCTGAAGGAATTGTTATCGGTGGCGGAGCTGCCCTTGTTGAAATATACAATGAACTCAAACCAACTTTGAAATCTGATATCATTGATATTCAAAAAGGAATCAATGTGGTCATGGAGTCCCTCACATCTCCATTATATCAAATTGCTGAAAACGCAGGATTCGATGCAAGTGAAATCGTCGATCTTCAAAAGAAAGCCAAGAAAAACATGGGCTTTGATGCAAAAAATGGAGTATGGACAGATATGTTCAAAGCTGGCATCGTTGACCCAACCAAAGTAACTCGAAGTGCTATTCTCAATGCGTCTTCTATTTCTGCTCTCTTTATTACAACTGAGGCAGCCGTCGCTGAAGACAAAGAAGAAAAAGAAGCCCCAATGCCACAAGGAATGTATTAAAAAAATGCTGCTTAATGCAGCATTTTTTCTGTTTCAAAAGGAGCTTCTCGAAATTCACATTCAAATGGACATCGGAAACAATCTGGTTTTTTAGCTTTACAAATATATCGACCAAAATGAATCATTAGATGATGCGCCTCATGCCATTGACTACGAGGAAATACTTTTTGTAATGATTCTTCGACCACATCAGGATTATCTGAATGAGCCAGCCCTAATCGATTGGATACCCGTTTAACATGCGTATCAACCGCCATGGCTGGAATATGAAATCCTTCACTTAACATCACATTAGCAGTTTTTCTTCCAACTCCTGCTAAAGTTGTCAATTCTTCAAGCGTATTGGGAATTTTTCCCTCAAATTGATTAATAACCTGATTAGCCATTTGAATTAAATTTTTTGACTTGGTTTGATACAATCCCAAAGAGCCAATAATCCGTTTTAAAACATCCGGGTCAGCCTGCGATAAAGAACTTAAATCGGGATAGATTTCAAACAATTCCACTGTCACCATATTAACTCGTTTATCAGTTGTTTGAGCTGACAATATGACCGACACTAATAATTCATAATGAGATTGATAATTGAGTTCACACCCAACATGAGGAAACATTGTTTTTAATGTTGAGAAAACATCATTTTTTGTCATACACATTATTAAATAATTCTTGAAGATTTTCAGCCGGTCCAGAAGAGACTGGTTTTTTTTCTTTTTTATTGAGCAAGAGATCAATGTACTTAACATCTAACTTTTTCATTTTAACGCATTCCAATAGCGAGTCTTCAATCGCTTCTACTGAAAAATGATCATCTATAATCCAATGACGAACCACTTCTAAATCTAAAGGTGATAATAAGTGATGAAATTCACTTTCCAATCGTCCTACCACCGTCTTAATGTCATTACTTGTGCCTTCCACTTCAATTTTTTCATCCCCTTGTTCTAAAAGTGCCCCTAATTTCTTATAGGTTTCATCCAAAGAAAATGTTTCTGACTGATCTTTATCAGATAAAGATAGACTAATAAATCCATTGTTCACCAGTTCGACCAATCGTTTACTGATGGTGGTAATAGAAATACTCATAGTAGGAGCCAATTCTTTTGTAGAAAGTTTTCGTTTCCCAAGCTGTAATAAATGTTGAAGTTTAATTAATAACAAGACATCCACTTCATTAAGGCCTAATAAATGATATTTTTCAATTAATAAAGCATCAAATGAAATAGTCTTATTTTTAATCAATTTATAATATTGACGCATCCAATCACCTCGCTACTTTTTGAAGGGCATCTTTGGCAGCATTTTGCTCTGACTCTTTTTTTGACTTTCCTTGACCACTTCCAAGGATAACTCCATCGTGATTTACACAAGTTGTAAAAGTCTTATCATGTGGCGGTCCCACTTCTTCAATTAAGATATAATTAACTCCTTGACGACTTTCCGCTTGAATATATTCTTGTAATTTACTCTTATAATCAATAAAGAAATCAATTTTTTGAAGATTAATTTTTGGAAGAACAATTTTCTGGATAAGGGCACGGACAACGTCTAATCCTTGATCCACATAAAGAGCTCCTAAAAAAGATTCAAAAACATCAGCAAGAACGGCATGAGTACTCTCATTGTGTTCTCGGGCACCATGTCCAAGTAAGATAAGACTTGGAAGTCCTAGTTCACGGCTATACTCCGCATTTGCAGTGGTACAAACAAATTTAGCTCTAATCTTGGTCATATCCCCTTCAGCTAACTTAAAATTCTGATACAAGTATTCACTAACCAGAAAATCAAGAATTGAATCGCCTAAAAATTCAAGACGTTCATAATCTTCTCCTTCATTTTCATTAGCATAAGAGGGATGAGTCAAAGCTTGACGAAAGATTTGTTCCTGATGAATTTTAAAATTATATTTTAAGGCGAACTCAGACAGATGGTTAAAGAAATCATCATTGTTCATTTTCAGCGACCAACTTCTCTTTCATAATAGAAACCACATTTCCTAAAACAGCCAAGCGTGCTTGATGAATGGCGCGAGAAAAAGCAAATGCATTGCTTGATCCATGGGCTTTCACAATAATTCCATCTACTCCAAAAATCACAGCTCCACCAACATCATCAGCACTCATCCGCTTTTTAAATGCTTTTAAATTTTTTTTCATAAAAAGATATCCAATCTTTCCCCACAAGGTTCGTGCAATTTCTTCTTTTAAGGCCATACCCAACGCTTTAGCAGTGCCCTCAATTGATTTCATCACAAGATTTCCAGAAAACCCATCCGTGATCAAAATATCACAATCGGTTGTTAAAATATCTTTTGGTTCAACATTTCCGTAAAAATTGATATGAGAAGAGTTAGATAATAATTGAAAAATTTCTTGTTCTAATGGGCGTCCTTTACCAGGTTCTGCACCGATATTAATTAATCCGACAAGAGGTTTTTCAATATGTTGGGTTTCCGCTACATAGACTGAGGCAAACATTGCATGTTGTAACATATGTTCGGGACGAATATCAATATTTGCACCAACATCTAACAGCAAGCGGGTTTTACCAGCAAACATCGGAAGAGTCGGGCATAAAGCCACACGCTTCATTCCAGGTAAACGACGAACAATCAAATGACTGGCAACAATGACTCCTTGAGTCGGTCCAGCAGTCACCGCTCCGTCAACCAAGCCTTCATGCAAAGCATGAAAGGTTTGAACAAGTGATATGTTTTTATTACGACGAATAACACTGATGGGGTTTTTTTCACCCATGTCGATTTTTTCAGGTGCATGTACAACATGAACTCGGGGATGTGGGATGAGAAGAGCGTTAATTTTAACCTCATCCCCAAATAAGGTCAATTCAAGATCATCATAAGTACTCATTGCGAGATTGACACCTTTAATGATTTCATCGGGAGCAAAATCGCCTCCCATTATATCAATTGCTAATTTAACCATATAAATCCTCTATTCTAAATTTTCTTTCTTTTCTTCATAATTATGATGGGCAATAGTTAGTAAATTTTCATACGTTTGATCATCAAACAACAACCGTGATTCTATCATATCTTCAGCAATGAGATTCACTTCTTCAAGCATCTCTTTATCCGTGATGATATTTGCCATCTTAAAATTGACAAGTCCTGATTGTTTTTCGCCAAAGATATCACCTTGACCACGAATCAAGAGATCTTCTTCCGCTAAGACAAACCCATCACTATTCTCTTCAATCAATTTTAATCGCTTAATTGACGATTCTACTGTTGATTTACTGATTAAAAAACATGTCGCTTGGTAATCGCTCCTCCGAACTCGTCCACGCATTTGGTGTAATTGAGCAATTCCAAACCGATCAGCATCAAGAATAACCATGGTCGTTGCATTAACAACATTCACACCCACTTCAATCACACTGGTCGCCACTAATATTTGAATCTCATTAGCAGTAAATTGACGCATAACTGCTTCTTTTTCTTCTGTTTTCAATTTACCATGAATAAGACCCACCCGACAAAAACCTTGATAATATTGGGTAGTATTTTCATATACATCGACCGCATTTTTTAAATCCATGGTTTCTGATTCCTCTATCATCGGCGTGATGATATAGACTTGACGACCCCGATTAACTTCATCTTTAATATGCACAAACACGCGATCTCGCTCATCATAATTAATATATTGAGTAATCACTTCTTTTTTATTTCCTGGTAAAGTTTTAATGATAGAAATATCTGAATCTCCCAAAATACTAATAGCAAGCGTTCGAGGGATTGGCGTTGCACTCATCTTTAAATGATCAATCAAATAACCTTTCCCAACCATGGAAACACGTTGTCGAACACCAAATCGATGCTCTTCATCAGTAACCACTAGTCCCAAATTAAAAAACGAGACATCTTTTTGAAACAAGGAATGAGTCCCAATCATCAAGTCAATCGTTCCGTTTTGAAGATCATTTAAAATATCTTTTTTTTCTTTAGCGGAAATTGAAGATGTTAATAACGACACATTAATCGATGTTTTTTCGAATAATTTAGTGAAAGTTTGATAATGTTGATAAGCTAATACTTCCGTTGGAACCATGATGGCTCCTTGATATCCAGCAGTAGTAACTGCATATAAAGCAATGGCAGCAACCACTGTTTTTCCACTTCCAACTTCTCCTTGTAATAACCGATTCATTTTATAATTTGAAGAAAGATCTTGAAGAATTGCCTCAAGACTCACTCGTTGATCCGCTGTAAGCGTATAAGGAAGCGATTGAATAAAGGCTTTGACTAATGAACAATCATATAATATGGCTATTCCCTCAGGATGATTTTTCCGTTGATATAACATATATTTTACTTTTAATTGATACTTTAATAACTCTTCAAATTTTATACGATACACTGCTTGTTGTGTTTCCTCAATCGTTTCGGGAATATTAATAAATCGAATCGCTTCTTCAATAGAAATGAGATGATATTTATCTCTCAAACCGAGGGGAAGATCTTCTACTAATTCATGACGATAGTCATAAAACAGTTTTTCTTTTAGTTCAAGAACTTTTTTATCATCCACTCCCTTAATATTAAAAATAGGATTGATATCATTTCCAAGTTCATCAAAAACAATCTCAGCAGCAACAAATTTCTTTTTACTGTCATCAAATTTACCAGTTAATCGTACATATTTTCCATAATGAATTTTCGTTCGTAAAAAATGACGATTAAAAATAGTGATTCTCACTTTATGATCATCAACATCACAATAAAAATTCATTACACTTAAATTTGATTTAACATTAGCAACGTTCGGTTTTCCTTGTACAATTCCAGCAATAGTAACATTTTTATTAATCTCTGCCTCTTCATAAGGAATAATCGTATAGTCATCAAATTTAGTTGGATAATAAAATAATAGATCCATCACTGTTTCAATGCCTAGCTTTTTTAAGGTTTGAACCGTTTTAACGGTTATATAATCTAATTGTGATAATTCCATTTTCATACCATCCTTAAAAGAAAAAGGGCTGAAAGCCCTGATCTATTCTATTGCTAGAATATAACTATAGACTTCTTGATTACCTTCAATGAGTTCTACTTCAAGATTACTATAATTTTTCTCAATATATTTAACCACTTCTGACAATTCACGATGCTCAACATCACGACCATAAATAACAGTAATGATTTCCTTATCAGGATTTATTGCGTTTGATAAAAGGTCTTTCACTGTCTCTATCCGTCGACGATGTGATGTAACTATTTTGTTATCGACAATACCAATATGGTCTGCCTTTTTTATTTGAAGTCCTTCAAGTGTGGTATCTCGTATAGAATAAGTAACAAGTCCGGTTGTCACATGGCTCATCACCTGATTCATTTCATCGATAATGTCTTGAGGTTCTCCATTGAGATCAAGCATGGTGAGTGCAGAAAACCCTTGAGCCAATGTTTTTGATTCAATTACCCAAACTTTACTTTCCTTATAAATTTTAGCAGCTTGTTGAGCAGCTAAAATAATGTTTTTATTATTGGGAAAAATTAAAATATGATCAGCATTTAAAGTATCAAAGCCACGAATGAAATCTTCCGTTGATGGATTCATACTTTGTCCACCTTCAACAATGAAGTCGGCTCCCATTTCTTTAAAAGTTTTAATAAGTCCCTCACCACTAGCAACTGATACGATTGCATATTTTTTGCGTTTTTCCGGCTTAATGGGTTTCTTTTGATGAACTTCGCCACATGGACAAGGGCCTTCTTGAACGTGGACAACTTGAGGAGTCAATTCATTGTGTTGATACGACATGTTTTCAATCTTTAAATGAATGAATTCTCCATAGCGTTGGCCAATATTTAAAATATCTCCAGGATGAAAAGTATGAATGTGTACTTTTACAATGTCATCATCTTTTACAACTACCAAAGAATCACCCATTGAAGAAATCAAATCAATTAATTGTTGTTCAGTAAACTCTTCAACCTTAATCTTTTTTTCTTCTAATTGTAAAATAAACTCTGTACAATATCCAAATTCTGTTTTTTCAGTTGCTTGAAGAACTAACGTTCCCGCAGTATGCATAGTTTCAGATACAGTTAAAGAAGACAAAAATTCTCCATTCAAGGCTTTTTGCATTCCTTCTAAAATACAAATAAATCCGGCTCCACCACTATCGACAACTCCTGCTTCTTTTAAAACAGGTAAAAGATCTGGTGTCCGTT
>Ga0265294_10009145_pt1 | contig 11464 bp, 16 predicted proteins | sample MunlanPumphouse3_FD_192504 | JGI IMG/M metagenome (GOLD analysis project Ga0265294, IMG submission 192504) | Groundwater microbial communities from a municipal landfill in Southern Ontario, Canada - Pumphouse #3 | ecosystem: Environmental > Aquatic > Deep subsurface > Groundwater | place...
GATTAGCCTAATGATATTTGGGGGTCTCCTAAAAGAGATCCCTAATTTTCTCCCTTGCCAATCTACTTAATAATTGTATCCACTCAACGTGATAAATGATGTTCTTTTAATCTGATACTCTACAGACGAGGGTATCATTCATATCGTAAACAATTATGTTAACTCTGAAGGTGATAAGGAATGCAAGCGAGGTTCCAATCGCGATGTTCTCTTACCTAGCGCAATCAAAGAGGATCTTGCATATCTTCGCGAGAATAGTCCCCACCCTTTTCCCGATGATTATGTCATGTTCAATCTTGATAATCGAAAGGTTCCCTGTTCTGTAGAGGTCCCTCGGCTAGGCTTTGTTCGAATGTTAGAAGCCATAGGAATTACCAAGGAACAACAGAAGGAACGGAATCTGACATTTCATGGGATGAGGCATACATTTGTCACGCTTGCGAGAATGGCAGGACTACCTGATATCACCGTCCAAGCATTGGCAGGGCACAAATCAGCGGAAATGATGAACCGCTATTCACATGCAAATCAAGTCATTGATTTCAATGAAGCGAGGTTAAAGTTGGAGCGACATGAAAATAAGATAGCAAAGTGATCAAGAGCCCTTCTGGGCTCTTTAGATAGTTTTTTTAAAACGAATTAGTTTGATTTTATCATTATCTATTGTAATTTCTTGACCAGAATTAAGCATAATATGGACACTTGAATTTTCAAGATTTCCACTAATCTTATCTCCTAATCGCAGAATGATGATGTCAAGATTAGTCGTAGATCCTTCAAATTCAATTTTATCAATTGTATCGTTTTTAAATGTAAGAAAAGTATAGGATGTTCTAATAGAGAATTCTTCATCTAAAATAATACCTGTAATGGTGTCGTTATTTTTTAATATGATTTGGTCATATCGAACTGCTTCTGCTAAAGTGCTAATGCTTGAACTACCATATATTGTATCATCTGCTGCTCCGGGAACTGGGAGACCTAACGCCCAATGCCAATAATTCAGACGCCATCTATCACTATCCACACCATTAGTCCCCACCCTAAAATATGTTTCCCCCCCGCCTGATTCATGTCTCACACACCCTGCGACCACTTCTCCTCCTTTTGTCTGCGCTATGGCGGAAGATCCGGGAGAAAGATTTTTGAGAGCATTTGCTCGATTCTTAGATAAGTTTTTACTAATGGATGCATTAGGATTAAGTTCGCTTTTGAAATAAACTATTTTGCAATCAGTATTAACCACATGATTTTGCAAGGGTATAGATAGTGATTTGCTATTGCCTGAATCTATATAGGTAGAATTTGATGAAGATGGTAGATAGTGGGCATATTTATTTATTTCAGAACCATAAAAATATATTCGATTAAAACCGCCTTCAATCCAGTTAAGGAGGATTTGCGTTTGAATGCTTGAAAGATAACCAGGCTCAAAATTGAACCTAACAAAATCAGCGTCGAATTTTGGATTTTCCCTAAGACTAAAAATATCCGTTTCCGTAATGAAAGCAAAAGTTGGCCGCTTTCCACTCAAAATTTCTTTGTCCATCTGGGCTAATATCTCAGGAGGAATAGTATCTTCATATGCACAGAAACCTTGACCGACTACAAATACTACTAATAGACAAGTTATTGTTAAAAATATTTTAAATTTATTCATGACCATCTCCATTTTGATAAAAATTGGTATCTTTTTTTTAACTAAATCTAGATTCCTTATAAAATAATTATAAGCTATTCTAGGATTATGTCAATTATAATTTGAATAATGAAATGATCCATAAATCAAAGAGACCCATAAGATAAAGACGTATGTATCAGTTTTACCTTGTTACGATGCATCCAAATCAATTATATCCTACTACGATTAAAGTTTGCAAACGGTACTCGTTTGCGTTGATAATGGAATAAATAATCATCTCGCTCGGTGTGAACCGCTGCAAGATGGCAAGGACTACCTTATCGAACATAGTTATAACTTCCTTCACTGCCTGTGTTAGAATAATCTGTATTATCTTGGGACATGAGTTCTCCTTTACTTGACAGATTTGGGTATCCTCCCTTATAGAGTCTCGTATTCCATTTAATATGGTTATTTTAAACTGTCTTGCTTTGGTTCTTACTATCCAGCTATTTGAGATAGTTTCCGCCTAATGGTAACATCATACAAAGTATATGTAACATTCTTCCGAGATTACTAGTATTGTATCACAAACCTTCCAATTTCGTGCCTTGGGGCAGACTGTTTTCTACTTATGTTTCGACTTATATAAGATTCTGCCCACATATCTTGTTATATTTAATCAACATACACCTTTGGCCCCATTAGTTCATTTATCTAATGTTCCTGCTATCATGTACTCCAACAACACTACTTTTCATGCAACTGGAGGAATTACACATGCAGGAACAATCAAGACTTCTCACCCCGGATGAGGTGATGCAACTGCTTGGGATCTCTTACGCCACACTACTGCGACGAGTTCGAAACAACGATATTCCATTTATTCGGATTGGGAAAATGCTTCGCTTTCCGCGATCTTTTTTCGATGAATTGGAAGAACGCGCCTACGACACTATAAAGGGGGCGTGACATGCTTTCAGAATTTGACCAACTTATGGGGAAGCTACGTCCAGAGTTGACCAGAGCCTTCTCCTGTATACCGGATTATGGCAGTTTGGGAATCGTGATACATTTCCACGAGAAGGAACCAATCAAAGTCGAGTACAATGGAAGTATCTCAAGAAGGCTTGCCAAGGTTAATGAAAGATAACCTCGAATACGTATCGATCTAAGCCCCTTCGGGGGCTCATTTTTTGTTACTTCCCTTCAAGTTGTGAATTGGTAGGAACGCTATCCTTCTACGGAGGGAGATACGATTATGCCATCGGTAGCGGACAACAGGGCGGGTAGAACCATATATGCCGATGATGTGAAAATCATCAAGGGGACGATACGTCAAACCGCTACCTCTTCAACACAAAAGGCCTCCCTTCAACTCATCAATCGCGACCGGACGGATTTGTATCAACGCCTCGATCAGATGGTATCCGACGATATTGTAACGCCCTTGGAAAAACGGGCTTTGCTGCTCGAATGGAACCAAGTGCAATCAGAAAGAAGCAACATCACCATGAAGGCTATGGAATATGGTATCACCGAGCAGGAAGTCTACCAAAACTATTCCGATGCCTTCTCTTCCCTTTCTTTCTTTATCGCCATAGCACTCGACCCGTTGCATATCAACGAGAATACGAACATTTCTGAACTTGGCGATATCCGATCCAGTTTTACTCAGTATCACCAGAAGCTTACTTTGCTCAGCGAGCAATTGTTTCGCTATGAGACCGGCCTGCTCGATGGATTGGATAGCAGGATAAAATTGGAAATCCGAATAACCTCTTCCTTGGGGACGGTACTTCCACTTGATGGAACTCTTTCAACACTGAGGGTGAAGGTCCTGCGTGACGGTATCGATGTTACCCCAGAATTTGACGATTCATGCTTTCACTGGAAACGACTGAGCGAGGAGATGGAAGGCGATGTGCAGTGGAATACAGTCAACACCATGCCAACTAAAACCATAAGCGTATCAGTAACGGACTTGGTGAACCGTAGTGCCATTTTCATCTGTGAATTTGAATACTTCTATTCGGCAACCATGAAAATTGCTAAAAGCGGTTTTATCACACTCAACGAGGAGACTCCCGGCCCTCCGGGAGAAGATGCATATCAAGTGCAGGTCCTGTGTTCTCAAGGCACCGTCTTCCGGCAAGGACAAGATTTCAATGCCCAACTGGTTGCTCGGGTATGGCAAGGGACACAGGAGATTACCGACTCATTCGGAGATACGGATTTCCGATGGAGCCGTAGCAGTGAAGACACCCAAGGGGATGAGGTGTGGAATTCATCCCATTATTCGACAGGGGGTAAAACCCTGCATATCACACATAACGATGTGGCGGGTAAGAGCGTGTTCAACTGCGACCTGCTACACGAAAGGAGCGCATAGATGGCAGTATCGGTCGGTCAGATAACAATTATGGATTTCAACGATGCAGTAACCCTCACCGGTTATATCTCATCGAACCACACCAAGAGTATCAAATATGATGGTAACAACGAACAGTACAATCCCGATTTCACTTCCTCCCCTTTGATTCTTACTCCAAGTCTTTTCAAGGCGGGAAGCGGAACTGACCTCATGGTATCAGGGACGAATATCCAATCGGTCATATGGAAACGCAAATCCAATTTACAGACAGGTGAGAATGATCTGAGTGCGGGTGAGTCGATGGGAACTTCATTCCCCAAAGCACTCACTATCAGTTCCCAACCGTTTGGGGCAAATGTATTTTCGATTGAGTACATCTGCACCATCGTGTACCGGGATACGACTACCGGCTTGGATCTGACCTACAAGAACTCGGTTACCTTCAACAAGGTTACCGATGGAAACAATGTGGCGATCGCTGAAGTATCGGCAGATCCCGGCTTCGCGTTCAAAAACGGCCAACCTGCTTCCATTACCCTCTCGGCCCACCTGTATCGAGGTGCTACCAAGGACACCACGAATCTGACCTACCAATGGCAAAAACTGGTAGGTTCTGTATGGACCGATATCGCCTCGGCAACCAGTGCAACCTATTCGGTGGTTGAGTCGATGGTAAGTAGCATGCAGCAATTCAGGGTGAAGATTTCCGATAGCGTGGTGGGTGACAATTACATAAGCGATCCTGCGACAGTGCTCGATTTCAATGATCCTATTCAGGTTGTAATCGAATCTTCTGGGGGAACGGTTTTCAAAAACGGTGTTGGAGCGACCGACCTTACGGCTAAGCTATTTCAAAATGGCATAGAAATCGATTCCGAAGGAAGTCGGTACACCTACGCATGGGCAAAGGTCACAAAGGATGGCACTTCTTCTTCTTGCGCCCCTGACAGCAAGACAGTGAGTGTTGGTACATCCGATGTGGATGCGACCACATCGTTCGTCTGTACGGTATCCTAGGGACGGTCTGTGGCAATAGCAATCGGACAAATCTCCATTACGCATATCCTCGACGGCTCGCATGTACATTATCAGTATACGTCCAACACATCTGAGACAAACAGTCCTGCTTCAGGCTGGACAGATATGATTCCTGCACCGATTGCGGGTTACTATGTCTGGCAACGGATTCGTACTGAGTATGCCGATGGATCTGCTGGGGATTGGAGTACCCCAATTAGAATTACCGGTTCCAAAGGAAATACAGGGGAAAAAGGAGATACAGGATCTGCTGGAACTCAAGGTCCTCCCGGACCATCTGGAATTCCGGGTTATTTGGGAATGTATGCAGAAGGCGACGTTTTGTATCTCAAAGGTTTTGCTGAGGATGGAACCTTAACCGAAGATCATGGATATTTGTACATCGGAAAATCTAGAATCTCCGTGCCTGAAGCTTCGTGGACTATCACAGGAGAAAATCAGGGGTTTGTGGTATTCGATGACGGAGTGGTTCTAATCGCAAAAATGATACCACAATCAAACTATATCCAATGGTGTGACTATAACGATCCCACAGTAAACCTCGATATTGGAACTTCCTATTTGATTGGAAAATTTTTCAAGGATGCTAATGGTATTAATCAGATTGAGATGGTTCCCCCGATCCTACCAAACACATTCACAAAAGAACATTTCATGGACATTCTCAATGAAAGAAATGAAGAGGAGTTTAAGGTTTGGGCAAGTGCTCTAGGTGTGCAACAAGTTTTCAAGAGTCTCGCAGCATGGGACATCTTTGCCGACAATTTGAAAGTCAATCATCTTGAGGTCACCGATGGAATACCAGAGGGATTTCGCTTTATCGCGACTAGAGACGGTGGTGAAGGTAGTCCAGTAATCAAGGCTGAGTACAACGGTGAAGAGAAGTTCTCAATCGATCCCAAGAACGGTAATGTTTATATCAAGGGATCTGGGACGTTCGGCGGAAAGATTGTTAATACGGTTTTTGAGACACAAGAACCCGTGAACGCAGACCCCATTCAAGTGTCTACCGCAAATACTCATTGGAGTGTTCAAGACCTATATAACAGCGTTGGAGTGATAAGGAATGCCACAGGCACATTCAATGGAAAAGCATTGAAACAAGTCGGTCGTGTTACCAATGGGAAAGCAACCTTGTTATCTGCCTCAACTTCAGGGACAGGAGGGGCGTATGTACACTTGCTCACTTCGCCTGCGTCTGGACTCACTATCAACTATTCCATGAGAGCAGATGCCTATTGGCATGGAGGCCCTAGTTATGATGTGAACGCTGGTACCAAATCAAGATTGCATCGGAATGGAAGTCTTGTGAAAGAAGTAGTAGCCTACAATGCATCGTATAATGGAGACAGGATTACGAAAACAGCGAACGGAACAAGGACTTCTGTTGCTGGAGAAGTGTATGAAGGCTCTGTCGGTAAATATAATAGTGGCTATACCAACTACTATGGAAGCATTAGCATCGAAATGGTAAAAACATTTGCTGGCGATGGGATGTACATTTGGTACACAGACAACTCTTTCGAATTCTTGCCGAAGGACTCATATCAATCTGTTGAACTGGATGTATGGCAAAGCGGTGTGAAGAAGTGGGACAGTAATGAGCATAAAATCTATCGCTCTGGCACCTCATTATTCAACCAACTTTCTGCATTACCAGTAGGAAATGAAATATTCGTTTCAACCGAGGTTGGAAAAACAAGAAGTCTCACCATAGGCTCTGAAAGTCCATTTACCGACTTGGTATCAATCACACGATCAAACAACTCGGTAATATTCCGTCTGTCAGGCGAATACAAGACAGTACAGAACGATAGCTATTATACCGCACTGGCTTTGACGGCTACCTTGCTCGCAGCTCAGTCGGCTGTCAAAGCGGACACCATCATACCAATTCGAAATCTTCCAGATATTGGGGAGTCGGGAAATCGCTTTGGTAAGTTATGGTTGGCGAACGGTATTGATACCCAAGGGACCATTTCAAGTCAGATACTCATCAATAGCGAACATGCGTCGAACAAGGTATGGGGGGCTGTTTTCAACTGATGGCAACCAAAGGCGTTGTAACGAATAAATCTGGTTTCTCTAGCGGATTACTCTATTCCAAATCTTGGGGTGATGGTGCGCTTGTGTCTTCGGGGTCAAAAACAGCCTACCGACACGTCTATTTTGTAGCTTCGGTTTTCACATTCAGGTGTTACATCAATGATGTCTGGATTGGGTATGGTGACAATGCTTATGAATTACAGTATTGGAACGGCTCTAGTTGGGTCAGACAACATAGACAAACCGGTATTGCGGACAAGGACTCTTACATGTTTGAAATCAATATTCAAACAAGTGAAGGGGCATCCAATGGGAAGTATCGGGCAAATAGTGAAAGAATCTGGTGGCGACTAAAAATCAACAATACCAATAACTATTGGCCTTCAAATAATACTGGCGTTTTGAAAATCTATGGCTTAGGGGCGCATAGGGACTATGACAATATGATAAAAGGTCGGCAAATCAAAGGATATTTGAAGTCATCGCAAGGTGTCCCGTGGGTTCATAGCAATTCGTCTGTTTACGATGTTGCTCCATCACACTCATGGGTGAGTGCTTTGTTCAACAATACAAGTTTGCATGGTTCTCCCATTTCCGCGGGGATACCCGAGTACGCGATTCTTCCTGATAACTACTGAGGTGAAAATATGGGATTATTGATGAATTTACCAAAAGAGAATAACTCGATGTATTTGGATTTCCTTGAAGCCTATTGGGCAATAGGAAAAATCAGCTTTGGATCAAATGGTGGTGATGGGTCTGTAATGTGTTCTTTCAATTTCTCAGCTTATCCTAATCGGGATTCCAAGAAAGCAACAGAAGCACTTGTCGAACCTTCTATCATGGGTGGATTCGGAGGACCGCTACATAGCGTAGTTGATTCTTGCCTCTATCGTTGGACAGGTCTATTTCGAGCGTCCGATATCTTTCCAACAGGAATACCCACCACTTCAGATGAACAGTTGGCACTCTTGTATCCATTTGTAAAGCAATACCTGAACTTGGTTGATGTTGTGGACGTTTTGGAGGATGCATGAGTGATGTGGTTATTGTGGCAATCATTACGGGGACGATAGCGTTGATTAACGGACCGTTGTTGATTGCCGTACTTGGTCGGAAATGGAAGCAAAATGATGAACTTGTGGCACTGAAAGGAGAACTCAAGACAGTATCCAAGATTCTTCGACATTTGGGTAATGGTCTGGATATCGGACTACGAAATGATCGTGTTATCTTTCGTGCGCTTCGGGAACATTCTATCAATGGAGAAAGCGAAGAGCAGGAAAAAATCATGGAAGAGTATTTCACCCGATGCACCATCGCAGGGTTTAAGACAGATAAGGGGGAATGATGGACTGGATGTTGATTGTAAAGGTATTGGGACCGGTTGTGGTCGCCATTGCATGCATTATGGAGTTGTACAAGAAAAAAATTCGCAAGGATAGGTCGAAAAAGTTGGAGATTCAGATTGTTGCGTTGTTGCTTTCAATTTCTTTGACTGTTATAGGTTATTTTGCCTTTTCTCTCCCTGGGGGATTCCTAGCGATCTTCTATTACACAACCGGAGTCTACGTCGCCCAATGTTATGTGGATATGCGTATTGTAAAACTATTTGTCAAAGCATGGTTGAATCGAAAAGGGGTGAATCTTGATGGGTATAAATGGGATGAGTAGGTTTCTCCGTTGGTTCTTTGCCACCTTGTTCGCATTGCTACTTGGTATTCTTGGTATGGAACGTAAAAAGAACCAGAAAAAAGATGTGGTTATCAAGGAACAGAAATCCAAAAATTTTTTAAATGAAAAACAAGCAAAGGTCTACAAACTGAACATTGAAGAGTTGACTAGTACCGCCAATAAACTGGAAGAAGTAGAACGAAAACAACAGATAGAGGAACAGAAAATCGTGGAGGCAGAGTCTAATGAAGAGATTATTGATGTTGCTAATCATCTGGTTGCTAATTTCAACAGGGTGTCGAACGATTCCAAAAAATGAGTCAATTAGTATTCCACCATTCTTTGTCTCGGCTCCTACTCGTCCTTTGTTAAAAACAATTCCACTTGAAAAAAATGAAGCTCTTAAATCGCTTACGAACAATTTAATCCTTATGGATGGATATATTAAGCAACTAGAACTATACATCAGTCAGAGACAGGTGTATTATGATAAAATCATCAGTCTTTTTGATAATTAGAAAACAATCATCATTCTTAGAAAATGGAAAGCGTAGGTTGTAGATGGGACGTAAGAATATATTTGAAACATTAGCATCTTCATTTGATGCTGCGCACGAAATACGTGTAATCGATGCTCTATTGATGACAGCTGAAGTACGAATTAATCCATCCTTAAGTATTTTCGAAATTGATTATAGGACTTCAAAAATCACTGAACTAGTTGATCAAATATTCTATACGTGGAGAGGCAGAGGTACAGCGGTAAAAATAAAAGACTTTAGAACTAAAACTGGAATAGATGCAATCATAGGTGAAAGAGGGTTTAATGCATATCTTTCGAATAATGAAATTATTACTTATCTAGAGTTTGCTGCTATGTATATGTCGTGCTATTGTTTAATCTATAGAATCATCAGGACTAATCATCCTCATGGTGGTATGTGAAGCATTTACTAGGAGGTCTTTTTGCCATTCTTGTTACCAGTAATACATCACTTCAATCATAATTTCTGCTTCTTCCTTCATGATTTAATGGTAACCATTATCAAGGAAGGTGAAGCAAATAAACATTTTTGGGTCAAGTTTACCCCAAATGAAAATGAAATCGAGTTACTTCAAGACCTTCAAGGAGACGATCTATACGAATGGATGCAATCTAATGGTTACCAAATTGAATCTAATTTGCTCTCATAAAAACAAATTTTCATCGCAACATAAGCAGATTTTTTTACATCTTCCTCCACGGAAGCATTCAACACAAGATATTGGTAAGGTGCTTTAATATATATTGAGTACAAGCGAGCAACAGTTTTCTGCGGTATCCGTGGAGTGCTTGTGGAGGAACAGAATGATGATAGCAGGTAATATCGAAAAGGAAACAATTTAATTTAAATAAGCGAGGCAAGTTATGAGAAAATTATTTTCGGTAATTGGTGTTTTGATTCTTATGAGCACGACACTTATTAGTGCACAAGAAAAAGTTGGGAATGCTATAATTATGGAGGTTGATGATTTTCTACTTACAAACGTATTTGATTTAACAGGCTCAGAATCTGATATAGGTGATTTCTCCCTTAGTCTTGGATCCAAATATGGGTATCATCTAGGAGATAACAACATCTATAATCAAAGTTATTTTACTATAGGAAGCAGTGTGGAATTAGGTAGTGCGTTGAATGGTTTAATTGTATTGGGTGATATGAGTATGGGAATGATGAATTTTAGATATTCAGACGGAGAGTCTCCCGGTGGATACTTTTTAGGCTTTGATGTGTCATTACTTGATTATTATTTTTTAGGTACAAACTATGATTCCGTTGAGGGCATAAATCCATTTTGGGAAAAGCCAAATGTTAGTGTTTTATTTGGATTGTTTCCCAGTAGGCCAGAAGCTGAGGGACAAGGTGTCATTTATATTAAGAATTCAATAAAGTTTACTTTACAAGAAAACAATTTGAGATATTTTTGGCGATTGGGTGTTGGTATTAAACGGAATTTAAACCAAGATGAATAACAAAACGCCAACCCTTTCTCCTGCGGTACATAAGTATGACTTTTGATAGATATGCATCCCCCACACCGTACTGCATTCATACTTCCTTCTTTCATGATTTTTAGTTGGTGAGTGCTTTAACTATAACGCCACTATTTGTCCTGTCAACACTGAATATCTCTAGATTTTCCCTGTAAAAAATTGCCAAAAGTCGTTCTCTGATTACAATAAAAACCCCTTAAAAAGTAATTTTTTGCCTATAATTTTGTGGTAATATTTTGCTAGTAAAGGACATCAAAATAGGTAGTATAAAAAGTCGTAAAAAAGTCGAAAAATTGACTTGACTGCTTATGATATATACTGTTATCATGTGCTTAATGGTTTTGGTAAAAGCTCGTTGAGCTATATATAATTATGACGCTTTTTGATAGTGCTTGACTTTTGCTGAAAAGCAATTTTTTCATCTTGAGGTGCTAGTGGGCGAGAGCTTGTGCTGGTTCAAGTCCAGTCTGCCGCAAACAGTTATAGGTTTAAGGAGCTTCCTTGATACAACAAGGAGGCTATTTTTTTAGCAAACTCGGTTATTATGTAGCACTTGACCTCAGGATAAGTTCGTTGACCATAGTCGCACCAAGAATCATGAGCCCGCCGAAAAGTTGTAACCCGGTGATATTTTCATGAAGAAGTGCTACAGAAAGAACAACTGCAACTATTGGGT
>Ga0265294_10009148_pt1 | contig 11461 bp, 11 predicted proteins | sample MunlanPumphouse3_FD_192504 | JGI IMG/M metagenome (GOLD analysis project Ga0265294, IMG submission 192504) | Groundwater microbial communities from a municipal landfill in Southern Ontario, Canada - Pumphouse #3 | ecosystem: Environmental > Aquatic > Deep subsurface > Groundwater | place...
CAAAAATACAAGTTGGAAGGCAAATTAATGAAAAATGATCTTTCCAATCTAATGGGACGGCTTCAAGAACTGGATGACAATAATATATTCTATATATGGAAATATGGGAAGCCAATTACATATCTTTTTGTAATGGAACGTGATATTGGAATTTGGAAGTACTATAATGTAGATGGATGTGTAACTCCTAAAACGCTTAAAAAGATTGTTGCGTTAAGTAATAGCATGATAGACTCTATGGTATCATTCGAGAAGAAAAGAGGTCGCCCCGTACAATTAAAAGATGTCGAGATATCATTTGTCGGAGATTTTATCCCGCATATGATATCAAAGATGAATCCGAATGTTGCAAATAGAATACCTAAACGGGATAAGGGGGACAATATATCGGATTACTTGACATTATTGAGAGAAACGTTGAATAAAATGGAAGACTATGAGGGGCTGAAAGAAGATTTATTATTTCATAAAAGATTACCCAATAATTTGGCTGATAAATTAAAGCAAGAGAAAGGTAAAAAATCAGAAATGAATACAGAACAGTTGACAAATGATCTTGTTCCTAAAAACGACGATTTAGTAGGTAGCAAAATTACCAAAACAAGGAAGCGTTCGCCCAGTATAAAGGACAGCATTCAACCAAAACATATGTCTTTCGCAGATCTAAACCCATTTGATAATTGTAATAAGTTTTTAAAATTTTATAGAGAATGCATTCGAATGTATAATAATAATGCAAGGTTTTATCCCGCCCAATCGGAGAGGAGTACTTCTGCGCAAATATTGGATATGCTAATTCAAAGTGGTAAGGGCGGTGATATTGATTTTCTTAGGTCTTGGATTAGACACTATATAAATTCATATTTGCAGGGCAATAATGTTTATAAAGAGGATAAAACTTCTTTGTCTAGTTTTAAGAAAACATTTAAATCATATGAGGATAAACATTTTAGGGCATAAGGGTTAGTTATGGAACAAATAATAAAACAAGATTCATTAGAAGAATATCAGCGAAAAATGGCGCATAATAGGCGAATAATTCTTCAGGCGAAAGCAATACTTTCAAGAGCTAAAAAGGCGGGGATTCCTGAAAAATATATGAGGATTAATCGTGAAGCTTTTATGAATCTATTGGACACTGATTATCATAAAAATGTAGAGGAGGTGGCAGATTTTGTGTATGAGAGGCCTATGGATCTTCTTAAAAAGGAATTTATCATAATAGATGGGGGAGGGCAGGTAGAACGTAAGCGAGCGGGATTTGCGGTATTATTTAGGCTTATTGCTTGCGATAGATTTGGATTGCATAAGGATATCGGGAATGTTGCTCATGATTTTCAAAGTTTAGGAACTAGTGCGGATGGAGTAACACGTAATGATTTGGCAGAATCTTTAAGAAAAGTTGATTTACTTTTATTATCAGAGTATAAACCAGATACGTTTAGAAAAGGGTTCGAAACAGGTCAGTTTTTTGATGATGTATTAACATACAGAGATGATTATGTAAAAACTACAATAGTTACAATGTTCAACCCATTGGCGAAAAATAGAGTCGAAGAAGATCTTGAAAATGTCATGACAGAAAAGGGACAATATGGCGTGTATGTTTGTTCAATGACCCAAGCAGATCAGACAAAAGATCCTAGATTTTATAGAATAAGGGTGAAAAAATGAGTAATATTGATCTTTTAGAAATAGATAAGTCTTGTAATGTTAGGCTTAATAATGATGATCTTAAGGCCCTTGCCAGAAAAGAAGAGCCTAGGTTCTTAAGTATTCTTCTTAAAGACCGAGATAGCCTCATGGATTGTATGTCATCTAACATAAAACCGGGAGAAGATGGGCATTTTTGGATGCAAAAGCCAAGATTCCTATATAGCATCATTCACGAGTACTATAAACAATATGGAGAGGTTTTAACTCGTACCGCTATGGAGTCTATTATGGACTCATTATCAAATGTGGGCGGCGCTAAAATTGATGATGATGAACGAACCACAGCAAGAATGTATTTCGACGAGGTATATAGCCTAGAAGCTCCTATTTCCGATTACGATTTGTTAAGAGATCATATCAATAGCCGGTATGTACAATGGCAAGGCTTCGAAATCATGAAAAATGAAATGGAAAGTCTTGTTAAGGCTACAAGTGGACAAGATAAGTTAGTAAAAAGTATCCAAGAGCGATTTCTACATATTGATAATCTTGAAGCTGACTCTTATTGCAAATCTTTAAGCATGATAGACGCAATGCCAAAGGTTCGTGATCATATCCGTGCCAGAAGGGAAAATCCAGAGGCTGATCCACGTATACCCACCTATATAAACGCCATTGATAAAGTTTATTATTTAAATCCGTGTTCATATACAATTGTTTCTGGGATGATTAATGGTGGCAAGACGACCTTTATGTTTAATGTTGGACTTAATATGGCTCGTGCAGGACATAGCGTAGTTTATGTTAGTATTGAAAAAGAAGCAATGCCATTAATGATACGGTTGACTGCGCTGCATGCATTGGTTGATTATAATAGAATCAAACAAGGGGGTAAGGGCGATTATGGTCTTTCGGATATTTATTATGACAAACTAATAGAGGCTACGAAAGATCTTGAAGAAAATATCAAGCCTAATTTCCACTGCATTCAGGCTGTTCCCGGAACTAAATTGTCAAAATTAATTTCTGAAGTGGAAAAAATAAAAGCTCGCCATAAAATAGATGTTTTGATTGTAGATTATTTGGGAGTTATTGGGTTTGAAACAAATCATCCCGGCAGACCAGATTTGGATGAAGCCATTGTATCAAAGCGTTTACAGGCTTATGGGAAGACAAACCGTTTCGTGACAATAGCCGCTAGTCAGTTAAAAACGCCATCAGTTAAAGAGATTCGCAATAAGGCTAAAAAAGCTACAGCAGATGATGCCTCGCAAGTAGAGGTTAATACGGAAGATCTGGCGGGATCTAAAATGATTATTGCTGATGCTGACAATGGAATATCTGTTATCTTAAATACAGATAGCCCAGCAACTAAAATGTTTGTTTACGGGACTAAAGCGAGGGATGATGAAGCTCGAAGTTGCTCAGTTCTAGACTTTGATGGCCGTATTGGAAGGATTAGCGATCCTGAGTTCGATTCGGGTCATATTAAAGAGGTTGATAGTTTGCTTTATGATGACCAGATAACAGAAGAAGACCTTGCATCCGATGATGGTTTATTTAGTTCATCAAAAGATGCGATTAGCGACTTAAATGACGATGATTTTATTTTTGCAGAAGAATCTGAAACAAAAGAAAATATTGAATTGAAAAAAGATCCGTTTGAGGGCGATGACCTATTTGAAGCGGAAGAATTTGGACTTCCATAATGGCCATTATTAAAAATATAAAAAATGATGTTGGTATCGGGGAGCTTAGATACCTTATTGGTCATATTACTAAAACGCTTAGTTTGCCGGATTTTATTGAAAGCGAAACGGGGCAAGATTTACATTGGATTATGCAGGATCAATCTGCTAGGTGCTGTTGCCCGTTACATGAAGAAGACCAGCCATCTTTCAATATGATTCTAAAGGACAATACATGGGTTTATCATTGTTTCGGGTGCGGAGCAAAAGGTAATATTATTCATTTTTGCAAAGATCTTCATGGTTTAAGAAATAAATTGGAGGCGGTACATTATCTTTGCCAAAAATATAAAATAGAAAATACTAGCGATTTGATTTTGGAAGGCATCAAGAAGGTCGGGGTTCGGATAGATGCTCAGCGTGTAATGGAAAACGCAAATATTCTGGTGTCAAATCAATGTAGAATGTTGCTTCGTAAGAATTTTAAGTTACATAAGGAATGGGTATCTTCTGCATATAAAAGGCTCAATGATGCTCTTGATAGAAAAGATAAAAAGGAAATTGATAAAATAGGTTATGAGGCCTCAAATCGTATTCATATTAAGGAAGAGAATCGAGAACTTTCTGTATAATAAAATACAACTTTTAAATATAAACATTAATAGGAAAATTAATTATGGCAAAAATATTTCTTTCTGTACCTATTCTGGATAAACCAGAATTAAAAATGATCTACAGCGCATATCAATCGATATTGTCCTGTAAAGAACACCAAGTACGAATATATTTTAACGAAAATGATTCACTTATATCAAGAGTCAGGAACGTTCATATGTCTACGTTTTTGAACGAATTCCCCGATTGCGAATATTTTATTTCTATCGACTCCGATTTGGAAATTATTAACGCATATACAACCAATAACATCTTTACAAAGTTAATTGCTCATGATAAGGATTTTGTTGGAGGATTATATGCTTTGAAGAATAGTACAGCTAAATCGCCAATATGTGCGTCTATTCCTGAATCCGCAGGAATATCAAGAGAGAAAATACAATTTGATTCGGGATTAATTGAGATGAAATGGCTTTCATCCGGATGCTGGTGTATTAAGAGGTCAGTTATCGAGAAAATGGTTAACGCATATCCGGAGCTAACATATGTCGGAGATGATAATGTTGCGGGAAAACAAATTCATGGTCTTTGTATACCGGAAATTTTTGAATTAGATAATAATGGAACTAAGTTTAAAAAATATTTATCGGAAGATTGGTCATTTTGTGAAAGATGGCGAGCGATTGGAGGCAAAATATATGCAGATACTAGTATTGTATTAAAACATATTGGAAAAACTCAGTATACACTTTGGGATGTTGAAGTCGTTAGCGTACCTAAAACAGATCCGGACAAGAGTGGGAATAATTTGGATAAAGAAATTAAAACTGAACCCAATGAAAATAAATTAAATAAGGATCTCCCGCCCGCAGGATATGATTTGAAATAATAGGAGGAAATATGAGCGAAGTCAACCCACTTGTAACAATAATTACTCCTACAACAGGAAAAGACTCTCTTTTTAATCTTATCGAATCCATAACAAAACAAGGCGTTCCTGTTTGCCATATTATTTTATGGGATGAAATTAAAGATGGCAGGTTCCGTCCGTCAGCAGGAAATGCGAACATGAAACCAGAAGATTTATCTCGTCCAGAGTATTGGGATCAATATAATTATATGGTCATTAATATTGATATGAAAGTAAAAATGGTACAAGGGGTAGCCGCAGGCTCTGCTTTGCGCTCTATAGGTCTTATGGGGGCATTTACAGACCTCGTAACATTTGCTGATGATGATGTAATATGGGAAGAAGATCACCTACTTCAAATGATGGATGCGATTTCCGATAAGAACTGGGCTTTTTGTAAACGAAAGATATGGACGGCGCTTCCAGATGGCCAATATGAATATTTAGGCGTAGATGAATTTGAATCTGTCGGAGAGGAAGCAAAAACGCCATATAAAATGGTTGATAATAATTGTATGATGTTTCGTCGTCGTTTCGGAGTGTCGGCTGCATGCTTATATAGAGAGGTTTCTGAATATTGCGATGACAGATTGTTTTATGCATTTCTTATGAAATATGCAGGTAATCCAGCAAAAACAGGACGAGCAACGATTAATCAGGTTTGTCCTAAACGCTTGGAAGAATTCTTCCGTTCAAACTGCACAAAATAACATGCAAATCGGCTCCAAAGATATAAATGTAGAACAGTATAGGAACGATTGGGCATTAGCATTAATGAGCCAAGGCATAATCGTAAAGCTTACTGTCACAAGATGGAGGGGGATTGCATCTCTTAACTCAGACGAACTTGGTCTTAAATTTCACAACGAAAAGAGTCGCAGTTTTATGGATGACTATATTCGTTTAGGAAAGGAGCGATTAATCCCACCCGCTGTTGAAAGACAAATATCTCAGGTCGAAAGAAAAGCCCGTCAAAATTTAAATGACCATAGTTTCCAAACAGTATGGGGCATGTTCGTTCCATTTACGGCATTTGAAAGCTGGGAGAAGCAAAACGAAGAGATTAGAAAAGAGTTTTATGCCGTTTCAAGCGACATTGGTACGCAATATAATAGCATTGTGGCAACAGTAAAAGATGCTTATTCGCATATGGCAATTGATGTATGGGGAAGATTATATCCAAATCAGGGAAATCCGACGCCTGCATTTATAGAAAATTTTGTTAATAAAATTATCTCTAAAATTCCTTCTAGAACAGAAATCATAACAAGCTTTAAATATGATGTTACATATTTTGTTATTCCGATGCCATCTATGATAGAAAGTAATCTTTCTAAGGCAAGAGCGCTCGAACGTGAAAGAGAGGCAAAAGACTTTCAGGCAAAATTAGAAGAAGATACTAAGAAAAAAATTTCCAATGAATATGTAAAACGAAAACAGGAACTTATCGATGGGTTTTTGGAATCAACCGTTAGTAGTATGAGGAAATATATTGCCGAACTTTGTGATGGGGTTCTACAATCAATGGCTCGTCAAAGTTCAAGATCTCAGATAACAGTAGTGCAGAGAGATAAAATAAAGAAGATGATCGAAAAAGTACGACTTCTAAATTTTTATGAAGATAAAGAGATGACGCAACTATTAGTTAATTTAGAAACCGAAATTGATAAATTGAAAGGGGAACGAGATTCAAATGAGATAATGATAGCGCTTCAGAAAATATCTGAAATCGGAATTAATGAATTTCAACCCGTAGATTTTAATCCCACAATTAGCTCATTAGAAGTCTAAAACCTCAATGCCTCGTTGTCACTATGTTTCTGAGCATCAACGAGTTGCTGTATAATATGCTCATGAATTCTCAATTTAATATAACTGATAAAACAGGGCGTGTACTCCTTAAAGTAAAAGGGGATAGAATACTCGTGGCTCGCTTTCCCAATATGAGCGACAATATGAAAAATACGATTATAGAATTCTATACTGAATTAACGGGAGAGGAACCTGATCGAATTAAGGGATTTTTAGAATTTAAAAACGAAGAAATGGAATTTTGTTCATAGGAGTTATTTATTATGTCGGAGCAGAGTATTTATGATCGCTTTAACAATGACACTAAATATATGGTTATATGGGGGAAGGCGGCAAGTATTCAGGCTGATGTGGAATACATTCCTCCCGAGTCTTTCGTAATTGCTCTATTAACGATGGGCGTAAATAACGTTTCAAAAAATCTTGTTAAATATAATGTAGATTTACAAAAGGCTCTAAAGATTTTTAAAGATAAGATCGATGCTTCAAAGAAAAAAGGCATAAAATCTTATGACAGCATAAAACCAAATAAAGCGGCACGGGATATCTGTAAAAGGTCGGCGGAAATTTCTGATAAATGCGGGTGCAAATTAATAGGGGTTCAACATATATTTCTTGCAATGTTAGAGCTTTGCCCCGAAATCTCATCAAAATTTTCAGAACTTGGACTGGATATAGAAAAATTTTCAAATGAGTTAAGAGAGTTAAAAGAAACCCAAACCGCTGCGCAGAAAAAGAAACAAGAAACTAATAAGGAAAAGCAATCAGCGCTTGAAGCGTTTTGTACAGATATGACTGCGAAAGCTGCGGAAAGTGAATATGATCCTATTCTTTTGAGGGATAATGAAATTGAAGAGGCGATTACTGTTCTTTGCAGGAGAAATAAAAGCAATCCCATTTTAGTAGGGGAACCCGGCGTAGGCAAAACGGCGGTTGTCGAGGGAATCTGTCAACGTATTAATTCGGGTTGTGTTCCTCAAAAGATACAAAATGCCAAAGTATTTTCATTAGATATGGGAGTTTTAGTGGCTGGCACAAAATACAGGGGAGAGTTCGAAAATAGATTAAAGACTATTGTCGATGAATTGCAGAAAAATGAAGATTATATCTTATTTATTGATGAAATCCATAATGTTGTTGGGGCGGGAAGTGCTAGCGGATCAGTTGATGCCGCTAATATGTTAAAGCCTGCACTTGCTAGGGGATTGAAATGCATAGGCGCTACTACACAATATGAATATAAAAAGATATTCTCAAATGATGGGGCGTTAGATAGGCGTTTTGAAAGAGTTGATATCGATCAGCCTACTGCTGAACAAACTATTCAAATACTATCGGGAATTAAATCTAGATTAGAGGAATATCATAAATGCACTATCACAACTGATGCTATTGAAACAGCCGTTAAATTATCTGATAGGTATAAGCCAGAAAAACATTTCCCTGATAAAGCTATTGATTGTATTGATACGGCTTGTGCTAAATTCGCTTGGAAAGATGACGAGATCTCAGAGATAGTTGGTCAAGATGTCGCCATGGTTATAAGTAAGCAATGCAAAATACCATTGGAAATTATTCTTTGGGATAATTACGAAAGAGTATCTAATACGGAGAATGCTCTACATAAAGCAATTATAGGGCAGGATCATGCGATTGAAGCAATAGGGCGGGTGTTAAGAAATTCATATAGCGGAGTGCGTAACCCGGATAAACCAATCGGAGTTTTCGTATTTGGAGGTGAAAGCGGAACTGGCAAAACGTTAACAGCGAAGGAGCTTTCTAAAGCTTTATTTGATAAGGAAAGTTCATTTATACGCTTAGATATGAGCGAATATTCAGAAGAACATTCCGTAAGTAAAATAATGGGAAGTCCTCCGGGATATGTCGGTTTCCAAGAATCAAATGTTGTAGCCGATAAGATAAGGAATCAACCATATTCAGTGGTATTACTTGATGAAATTGAGAAAGCGCATCCAAAGGCCGTACGATTATTTCTTCAGGCATTAAAGGATGGATTTTTTACAGACGCTAACGGTAGAAAAGTAAATTGCAAAAATATTATCTTTATAATGACTGGCAATTTTAATATGCACTCTAAAGAGTCTTCCAAGCTGGGATTTGCTCAGGAAGATAGAAAGTGCGAAAGAGAACAACAAAAAAATCGTCTTATCGAATTTTGCAAGGAACTATATGGTGTTGAGTTCGTGAATAGGATAGATGATTTTATCCCTTTTATGCCGATCAAACAAACTGATCTTGAGTCAATTGCTTTACTAGAAATTAATAAATTAATTAAACGTATTGATAGAAAAAATATTTCAATTGTCTTTGGAGATGAAATCCCGAAAGAACTTGTCAAAATCAGCAATAATGATCATGGGAAAAATGCCATGATTATTGAACGATTAGTGTCCAAATATATTGAGCCTTGTTTGGCAGATATATTTTTAAATCTTGATAATAAGAGCGAAATTTGTTATACTGTAACAATAGAATTTAAAAATAAACATTTTATAGCAAAGAAACGAGCGAAAAAATGTCTAAAACAAGTACAATAGATTATTATAAAACCCTTAATGTCAAGAAAGATGCTACCGATGCAGAGATAAAAAAATCTTATCGGAAGCTAGCGCAAAAATACCATCCAGATAAAAATCAGGGGGATAAAAATGCTGAAGAGAAATTTAAAGAATTATCTGAGGCATATGAGGTATTATCTGATGCAGACAAGCGTAGGCAATATGATAGGTTCGGGCATATGGCCTTTAATAATGGGAGCCAAGATGCTAGATCTTCAAATTTTCACTTTCATATGGACGAAGATGAAATAATGCGAGAATTTATGGCGCATGCCCGTGGGTTTGGAGCTAATCCGCATCGATATCGTATTAATATTAATCCAGATATTAGAATCGCATGTAGAATTAGTTTGCAAGATGCGTTGAAGGGCGGGAAAGTAGCTATAAAATATGAACGTAAGGTTGTTTGCGACACCTGCCAAGGCCAAAGGGTAGTAGGCAAAGAAGTTTGCTCTTATTGTCAAGGTAGAGGCTCATTTAATAGAGTTATTCAAGAAAACATTCACATTAGACAAGTTTGCCCGCATTGTAATGGAGCAGGATCATCTACAGTTAAGTGCGACGGATGCGATGGCCATGGCTTCTTCTCTTCAGATATTAAAATGAAAGTTGAAATACCCGCCGGCGTGGCAAATATGACATCCCTTCGAATTAATGGAAGGGGAAATGTAGTTTACCAAAATGGAAATAAAATTACAGGCAATCTATATGTTGTTGTAGATTACCCATCAACAGAAAATGGTATCACATTAAAAAATGGTGAAATTTATACATCCATTGAATCTCCTATAGATTTAATGATGGCCGGAGATCATATTTCTGTTGACATTGGCTTTAAAAAAATAGAATTTGATTTAGATCCGTCAAAACCCTCTGGATACCAGTATGTGATTAAGGGAGCGGGCGCTAAAAATAGTAGAAACGCTTATATAAAGGTTTTTGCAAATTTCCCCAAGAATGATATTAACGAGGAACAAAGGAATAAACTCGTTACAGCTTGGAGAGAAGCATATGGCAGATCAGAATCAGTTATCAAACCTAATGCCGCTAACGCCTGAAGAAATCGGGCGAGCGACAAATGTTCCCACTAATACCAGTCCTCATTGTCCGCCTCCTGACATTCTGCAGCTTCAGACGGATACCATTAATGTCCTTGAAGGAAGAGTAGAGATTTCTTCTTTTGAACTTAGTTATCAAGAGCGCATAAAGGATTATTATCGATATTCAGGAACGGCCTACCTCTCAAAGTATCCTGTGATAGCCAAGCGAACTACGGATACGCTCGACGTAGTATGATTGTGAAGGATTTACCCACTTTTTAGGGGAATAATAAGGGGGAATCTTACAATTTTTAGGAGCGTATGACCGAACTGATGCCATCTAAATCTTTAACTACAATGGGCGTGTTATAAAATGTCTTCATCTTCGTCATTTTATTATTCCAGCTCGTCCTCGGGGGATGATTTTCTCATAAAGATCTATGAAGATGGTGTTATAAAGATTTATGAAGACGGCGTTATAAAGATTTATGAAGGAGTTTATACACCTGAAAATTCCAGTTCCTCTTCCTCATCGTTAGGCGAAAGTTCTTCTTCTTCATTTAGGTATAGTTCTAGCTCTAGTTCTTTAGGTGAAAGTTCTAGCTCGTCATTAGGAGAAAGCTCTAGCTCGTCATTGGGAGAAAGTTCTAGCTCGTCATCTTTTGGGAAAAGTTCCAGTTCTTCATCGTTGGGGGAGAGTTCGTCATCTTCTTTTGGGATTAGTTCCAGTTCCTCATCATTAGGAGAAAGTTCTAGCTCGTCATTGGGAGAAAGTTCTAGCTCGTCATCATTAGGGGAAAGTTCCAGTTCATCGTTGGGCGAAAGTTCTAGTTCTTCCTCCGGAGGCGAAAGCTCCTCTTCATCTTTCGGCATAAGCTCTAGCTCGTCATCATTAGGGGAAAGTTCCAGTTCATCATCATTAGGGGAAAGTTCTTCTTCTAGTTCGTTTGGGTATAGTTCGAGCAGTTCATCGATTTGTCAATGCGAATCATTTGCTTGTCACTATGCCAGCGGAGATATCACTAATATATGTGATTATTATTATGGAATGGATTTCATAGCGCATCAATTTGAAACTGCAAATTGCGATGTATACATAAGAGTCCAAATAGTAAATTCGCTTAATTCTGTAAATATTTTTACTTACACGAATTTATCGGA
>Ga0265294_10009149_pt1 | contig 11460 bp, 20 predicted proteins | sample MunlanPumphouse3_FD_192504 | JGI IMG/M metagenome (GOLD analysis project Ga0265294, IMG submission 192504) | Groundwater microbial communities from a municipal landfill in Southern Ontario, Canada - Pumphouse #3 | ecosystem: Environmental > Aquatic > Deep subsurface > Groundwater | place...
AGGCTTGATTTATTTTAACACTCATTTACTATTTCCTTTACTGTGGTGTTTGCTGCTGTTGTTCTCGGTAATTTGTCGTATTACGATCCGTACTATTGGATTTTGCGTTGTTATTTTTTAGATCATATAACCGCTCAGTGCTTAATTCCAGTATTTTTCTATGCAATTTTTGGACATCTTCGTTGTTTATAATAGGTGGGATAACTAAAAGTGTACACATTTGTTTGGTAGAAGGAACAAATGTAATAAACACACCTGAAATGATTATAAAAAACGACATAATAGATACAGCTTTTTTATTTAGTTGGATGTCTTCGGCGCAGGCTGGTATAACAACTGTTAGCAAGATGATGCTTAATATAATCAGTATGACCCAAGATGCTGTCAAAAAAGAATCTAGTTTTAAAATCCAGTATAGTTGCATGCTAGTTACTTCCATTGTTTTTGTCCTCTTTTATTAATTTAAATTTATCACTTACATTTTAAAAATTCCCATTATTTAGAATGTAATATTATACTAGTCAATGCTAGTAATGTGTTTTAGTAGAAACAAGTACCCTAGTACTTTAATCACTAGGTAATAATAGTTATGTTTTGACATTTCCTAGGGTACATTATCTTCCACTAGATGGTACTATTTTACTTTGAATTAGATTGAGAAACTCCCTGTATTCCGCCGGTCGATAAAGGTATCGGCGAATAGACATTATTAGGCACGTTTTGGCCGTCCCATCGTTCAGCTTTGATTCTATCAATTTCAAGTTGTCTTATTTTTACTTCCAATTCCATATTCTTTTGAATCGACTCATTATATTTGCGGATGCCTTCACCCTCTAATGCTTTGGCTTCAGCTTTTAACTTAGCGGATTCTTTTTCACCTTCGGCGACTGTTATCATAGCTGTTTTCTGGGCTTCTGCTTCTTTAACTTGTTTCTGGGCTTCTTGTTCTGCTACCAAAAGATCCTGCTGTTTCTGCTTTACTAGCTGGGCTCTTTCCATGGTTTTCTCTATTTGTGTTTCGAAGGAATTTGGCCAGTCATAGTTGATTACTCTCAATTCAGTTAATTCTACAGGATATCCAGAAAGCAAATTTTTTAAATTAATAAATACATTTCTGCGTATTTGTTCTTGGATAGGAGCTATTTCGAATATAGTATATTTACCTAGTTCCTGTTTTACCGCTTCTTTCATAGCACTTTTAGAAATGTTTGTAAATCTATCCAGACCCACATCTCGCCACATGGATGGCAGCTCTTCTGGAATATATCTGAAAAAAAGTGTGAGTTGCAATCCTACATTCTGATTGTCTTTGGTTATAGCGCCGTCATCTCCTACAGCTATTTGATAGTCCATCTGAACAGGCTGTATCGTTACCTCTTTAATGGTTTGCAATATAGGTAATTTAAATCTAGCTCCCTCGTCCAGTACTTCGTTGTTCAGCTCTCCTAGAGTGAACTTGAGTCCCCTACAACCAGAATCAATAATTGTAAAGGGTTTAAAAATGAATAATACGATAATAGCCAATACAACCATCAGTATTATACCTTTTGTTCTGTTCCTCATTGTATTCTCCTTGGTATAAGGTTAATAAAAAATTGAAGTACTATTTTACTAGTACTTCATGCATATATGTATTTTGACTTAAGACAAAACCACTTTTGGTATTTGCAACTATTTTGACATTTTATTTGTTTTAATCACCTTTTCCTTTCTCACTGTATAGCAAAAATTTAGTATTAATTTTGTCAAAATATGGAGCATACTCAATGCTATCATCCATCATCAAATCTACCTTTAACTCATTGCAGATATTTGCTTTTGATGACCACCAAGATTCATAATCAGCCCACCATCTGTCTTTATCATCTGTCCACATTTTAGTATTCTTATTTTTTAAATAATCTACTATGGAAAATACTCTATGATAGTGAACTCCATTTACAAATCCCATACTATTGAGCTCATTTATTATGTGGCTAATAGGAGGTCCAGATATAACATATATTTTTATGCCTGTTTTTTTAGTTATTAATTCAAGCATTATTTTTTTATTGTCTGATTCATGGTCTAATACTCCATGAACATCTACACCTAATACACGAATTTTTATTCCAAGACATCCATTCATTGAGTATACCTCATTTTTATTTTTGTTTATTTTGGAGGTGGCGGATGGGATTCGAACCCACGATTTCAGGAGCCACAATCCTGAGTCTTAAACCACTAGACGACCGCCACTACAGTATTCTAATTCATCTGTTCGCTAACTTATTTATTGTTAATGATTTGTACATCCAATGATCACGCGTTTGGACATGTGAGGTCCTAACATACTTAGCTATACTTTTAGAGAAATCGTAATATGAAAAGCTATCGCACAATCTTACTACATATCCTTCATGAATCCCATCTAAATTAGCAAATTCACTATTAGTATATTCGTAAAGTGTTTCTTCACTATTTATACAGAATTCTGATAGGACTGGAACTGTAAAAAGGCCTAAATCTTTTGTCATAGAAATAGTGTCAGACCAAGATAAACAGTAATTATTATCATTCCATATTGAAAATACAAGAAAATAGGAGGATAGATCATCATAATAAATTGAATGCTTAGCATAGAGATTTTCTCCGCAAATTCTCCAACCAGATGGTATACGATATTTTATTTGTTGGTGTAACTTCTTGACCCAATGTCTAGAAATATGGTCCGTAGAGTTAATAGACCTAGCATGAATATAATCTGGGTACATTGTTGTACACTCACCATCCATTTTAACGGTTAATACCAATGGTTTTCCTAGTAAGTGCTCTACACTTTCTAACACCTTATCATCATTACTTATTCCGGGGGACCACGGTAGATGCAATGTTCTAGGATATTTAAAATATTCATAATCCATGACTAAACCTTATACAAGTAGTGTTGAGTTTTTTCATTAGTATTTTATTATATTAATCGCTATTGTGAATTGTTTAATATGATAAACAATAGGATTAAATAAGAACACACTGTTTTTAAAATAAACTATTAATACGTAAAAAAATATCTGCTAAATTTTAAACCTTCTTTTCTAGCCCATTGTTTTACAATATACATCTCTGTCTTGTTTGGTGGCTTGTTACATTTACCACGTATTTGTACTATAGTTAAATCGCTGTTCACTTCTACTGTTAATACTTTAGAACAATTATATTCAACTGTGAATATTCCTGATGCCCCTATTCTACAGACATTGACATAACTACCTACACAATGTCTCATTACTCGACCTTCATGAAGTAGTTTTTTACTATTTAATATTTGGGTTATATTCCACTTACCCCCATTAATTTCCAACTCCCAATCTTGTACTGGGATACCACCCCATTCCGAATAAACAACACCTTTTTGTTTTTGTACTTCTTCGTGCCATTCATTTGTTAATTGAATAATTGAATTAAGTGTTCTATTAGCTAGTGTGAAATTTTTATTCGTTGTGAATTTGTTGTAGATAAAATCTAGAGTATTCTGTAGAGTATCAAAATCTATGTCTGGATATCTAGCATAGAACGCAATTATCTTATCCCATATATACTTATTACGTATACTCAATCTGGGTGGGCCATAATTTTTGCACAGTTCGTAAGTAACCATGCTGGATGTGCCATGTGCTACACATTTCGACCATAGTATATTACCACTTATAGTATTGTCTTTAGGAGCAGTCAAAAACAACCCAGCTTCTTTCTTCGAAAATGTATCTTTAGCAACTTTTCTAAATGATCCGCCTTGTCCTATTGTAATAAACCAATAAAGATATGTCTGCTTAAATGGCATTATGCTGTGTTTAGGATATAATGTTTGTACTCCTTTTTCTTTTGTACATCTAATTCTAAATAAGTCATACATAAACAGCGGTACAGGATATTCACATAATACCCACGATACAAATTCTATAACTTGTTTGTAGATATTAAATGATTTAGCACTCCATTCTGATGGGTTTCGTATCCAAAATTCTTTTACTAAAGATAGATTCGGTAATGCTTTTAACATATGTTCATGTGATATTTTTCTGCTCGGTCTTTCGTATTTCTTATTATGCTCCTTAAGAAGGAGTCTTGTCTGTAATACTACTTCATTTTCTTGTTTAATTTTCTCAGATATAAACTTAGTCATATTAATTCTCTAAATAGTAAGTTAAACTACAACTTAATTTTCTTAGCATAATTATATAAAATTAAACCTTCTTCAGTTAGAGACCATACCCTGTGAGCTTGATAGGAATAGACTCCATACCTCTCAAACTTACACCTAGCTACAAATAACCACTCTGATTTTTTATGGTACTTTCCAAATAACCACAATAAAGCCTCTTTATGATCTTCAGATGCAAATTGGTTTATTTCATTTTTAATATTCATAAATATAGTATTCCTCATATAAACTAAAATTAAATTGTCTTATTTAATATTAGTAGGTAACTACAATAAACAACTATTTTTACCTTAAGATATATATATATCTTTCTATATTTTCTTTTACGTGTGACTGGCGAGGTAGGGTTTGAACCTACAACGACCTGGGTCAAAGCCAGGCATTCTAACCAATTGAATTACTCGCCAATGTTTTTTACTATGAAAACAATACTAGAAACAAAATCTGGATTTGTATTGTGGTCTTACAATCTATGGTATTATTACTTGTTGTCTGCCCTAAGCAGGCCCTTATGGAATGCAGCACACATTGTTTCTGTTGCACTAGTAAATTATAGAAGGTCGATGGGCTGGGAGTCGAACCCAGACGGTTTTGCAACCATGAGATTTTGATTCTCACGCCCCTACCAGTTAGGCCACCCATCGGTCAAAATTATTTGGTTGTGTATGGAGCTAATATACAATATTGTACTTCTCCCAGCAACGAGTATTCCATCAGTCAATGTCGATACTACTTGGTATTTCCTCAATATCCTGGATAATTTTCTTTACATGTTTTATCGTGGCCGGTTCTTACTCATTTGTAATAACACCACCGAGAGTTACAGTATCTCTTACGATGCTGACTGGCAGTATAGTTATTCTGTCCGCTGTTTTTAATATCTGATTACCTAAATCAAATAATCCCATTGTTGTTCTCCTTATACAGTGCACAATATTGAACATATATATATATGGTGGTAGAGAAGGGATTTGAACCCTTACGGATTTACGTCCACGAGATTTTAAGTCTCGAGTGTCTGCCAGTTCCACCACTCTACCATATAATTATTATTTCTCTAATGTTGCTCCTTTAGCAGCATTGCACCTTATACACATTGGCTGTAGATTACTTAATGTGTTTTTGCCACCCTTGGATTTTGGCACTATGTGATCTTTCGTTATCATTGTTTCTGATCCATCAGTGTGTTTTGCATATAAATTAAAATGATACCGTTCTGTATTATTGCTTTTATTATTAAGCTGTTTTTCAAGTGCGAAAAAACTACCAACTATACCACATCTAGCACATTTGGTACCCTTTAATGCAAATAGTTTGTACCGTTGCGATCCCATTTTCACCACATGACCATCAAAGTCTTTCTCCTTCATATATTTTTCAACTGGATTTTTGTCATATACTACAAAGGGGAGTACTTCTTCTAACTTGTAAATACCTACACGTTCGTATTCTTGTCGCATTATAGACTACTCCTTTTTAATTTTCAGTGTTGTGATATCTTAGTCTAGCATCCTGCCATTTTATCAAAGAAAAAATTAATGGTAACTTTGCCCCACACGTACTACATTTACTCCCAAATGCAGCATAAAAATGGTTGTCTTTTACCTTATTGTTTCTTTTTATACCGCACGTAGGACATGTTATTTCACAACGTACTTCGCCATTTGCATCTTTATTTCCCATGGTTAGCCTAAACACTATAAATGCTCCATTTTATCAAAAGTTTAAAGGTTATAAAGTTATTTTGTTACCGTTGTTATTAGTTAACTAGTATCATAATTTAATAAACGTCAATAAGTGCTACCAACAATACCGGGACTTAATAATTTTTGTCCCCAACGATCATTACATACCAGTGCAAAACAATTCTGTTTATATAATCTGTCTAGCATATCTATACAATCGTTAATAGTATAATTGGATTTAGTTATTACTTCTCTCATATCCAGATATAAAACCATGTCTTCAGCATCGTAGAAAGTATGATGTAATAACGCACCAAATTCTCTTATGAATGACGCAGCTATTATTACAGCTTCTGTAATGCGTTCTATAATACATATTACAAAGTAATCCTTAAATGCAAACAGTTCTGGTATACTAGCTTCATTGGCTACTTCTTTCCAAACTGTAGTTATTTCCTCGTAACTGTAGGCAACAAATCTACGGGGTTGGTTTTTTTGTAGTTGTTTTTCTGGTACAGTGATCTCTGTTGACACTTATGCTTTATCTCCGTAATTAAATACTTGTTCAGGCTTATCTACAGGTCTGCGTTGTCTTAGTTCTCCGTCTATGTAGTATTGCCTGTCATTTATTGTTACTACAGGTAAATTGCTCAGGTATTCTTCTGATGGTTTATCATTGAATGATGGCATTATGGTTTTATTTCGTTTGGAAACAGTAGTATTCATCTCAACCTTTATTTTCTCGAGTTCATCCCATGAGATTCTGACCGGTTGCCTTAGTATGCTATATTTTGTTCCCTCATTACTAGAATAAAATGCGTTAAATACTAGTCCTTGTTTGGTTGCATCAATTACTATTGAATTTTCTTTGGTACCAGTCATCAACCTTTGTTTTTTGACGTTGTCTTTTTCAAGACTAGTAGCCGGGTCGTACAATGATCTAGGCCCAATTATTTTTCTAGTCATTATAGTATATTCCTTTCATCACATCAGATTTATTTCGTATTTTCTCCCCTTGCCCCTACGATCCTTCTGTGTTTCCATTTTTCGTACAAAAACATATAATCCATGTTTTCTTCAAACGAATCTGAAAAAACAATAATGCATAACACATTTTTTATGCTCATTGTACACGTCGTAGTATTTTAGTTTATGCACGGCTTTTGAATAGTAGCTTAAGACAGTCTAAATGTTTATTTTCAATTGCCTAGAAACGCGCTGCGTCACTATATGTGGTAGATTTAACACCAACCTCAATGCATCTTTTGAGACAATCCAGATATCCGTTTTCTGCCGCTTGATTAGCACCATAAGATGTAGGCTTAATGCCAATTTCAATACACCTGTTAAGACAGTTTAAACGTCCGTTTTCGGCTGCCCAGTCAGCACCACTAGATGTTGGCTTTACACCTACCTCAATACATCTGTTCAAGCAGTTTAAATGACCGGCTGCAGCTGCCCAGTCAGTGCCATCAGATGTCGGATTAACTCCAGCCTCGATGCATTTGTTTAGGCAACTAAGATATCCGTATGCTGAAGCCCAGTTAGCCTCCCTAGCTGTAGGCATTATTCCTGCCTTAATACATGCATCGAGGCATGTTATCCATTCATTATCAAACACGGTGTTGATATCCACAAAAGATTGTTTCATAAAATAATCTACGAATTCTTTATCGGGTAATTGTCTTATCTTTCGTAATGCCCTACACCTGTATTTATCTCCTCGTCCTGGCTTTAAGTCAATTGGTTCTACTTCATACGCTACAGGTTTATTTCTTGTAACAACCTCAAGAGCCTTGGCTGGATTTTCTGATACAACATGCAATGCGTTTCCGCATGCTCTGTCGTCATCAATCCAGTCAGGCGCTTCTGCATAGTTCGGATCAGGTCCTGAAAAAGGTTTAAATCCGTCACGAGTTGTTCCGTCTCCGTTTATTACATAGAAGTATCTCACATACGTGTTCATTTTCATTACTCCTTTATTTATATTTTTATAACAATCTCTAAATAAATATATAAAAGTATACCTTAAATTTTACACAATATTGCTTCAGGCATAATACTGTCAATAATGTCTTCTACTTTTTTCCAATCCCCTCCGGCTAAACCACACCCTATACCATATGGAAGATATTTAGGCACACCACCACCTAGATTGCTCCCAAATTCCTTCATCTTTGTTAATGCGTTACTCAAAGCATCGTAATTAGTATATATTTTATCACCGCCAAAATCGTTTTGACCGCATAAATGCACTACATACAGATCTATAGATAATTGCGATATTACAGCGTTTCCAGGAAACAATCTATGTTGTCGATAAGCATGTATGTAGTCATGGTAAGCCTTAGGCCATGTATTTCTAATAGCAAGCGCTACACCTCCTCCCATCACACCCATGCAATTACACTGATGTCCTACTATGCCTGATGTTACAGTTGTTAAATCACTATTTATTATTTTCATTTAATTATTACTCCTTTATAATCACATATTTATTATAGATTAATCAGATTTTTTTATATGCATTTATTAAAGTAATTGTGATGTTTGTTCCTAGTTAAATCAGTAATAGTATATATCAAATTTAACACTAATTTCGATACATTTATAGATGCCTATTTTTCCTAACATAGTTAACATAGTTTATTATAAATGTAACCCCAATTTTAACACATTTGTACAAGCAATCTAGATGTCAGTTTCCGGCTGCCAAATTAGCACCATCAGATATTGGTTTAATTCCTGTTTCGATGCGTCTGTTTAAGTAATCTAGGTGCCCGTTTTCAGCAGCTGAGTTAGCGATGCTATGTGTTGGTTTTACACTCACTTTGATACATTTGTTTTGTGTTTCCTGTGATGCATAATATAATTTATAGTTTCTATAATAGTAATGAGGTTATTGCGAAACCACCCAGTATGTATTTTTGTTGTAGTCATGATGTTTTTTTATTATAGTAATATCTGTGTGATATTTGATTATTATGTAGAATTATTGTGGTTTATTGTTTAGTACTTGCTTTCAGTTTCTTTATTTTTTTTAATATGTGTTAGTATGATAATAGCTACAACTACTGGTAGTGTCAGAAACCATACTAACGAGGACAATAATAAAATACATGCTAATGCTGCAGCAACTATAGTAAAAGTTATTGGTTCACTGATTGTTGATAGATCTTTAAAAAATGGAGGTAGATTAAACACTTCTTTATCTTTTGCTACTGCTATTATGTTAGCACCGATCCATATTAACCACACAATAAACGATACTATCATAAACACCATTATCATGATCATGTAATACATAGCTACAGCCTCCTTATCTATTATTCAAATTAGTGTCAACAGATGTCGATTTTATTTTTTTTCCAAAACATTTGTCAATGATGCGATTTAGATTTCCATTTAATTCGTCCCAGTTAATACTGTTAACTGTTGGTTTTGTTTCTACATCAGGTACAGGTATTGAAATAGGTTTAGATGTAGTATTGGTTATATGAGAATTGTTCACGTTATTTCTCCTTAATAGTATCTTGTGAGTGTAAGAAAGCTTCTTTTACCAGTAAATGCTCAAGCTTGTCTTCCAGTGATTTTGTTAACTTTTCAACTAGTTCTATGTGCCTTTTTGCAGTTTCCATAGCATTTAATATTTTCTCATTATCAGTAAATTCTGTAATGCCATGATAAATTGTTTTCTTAGTAGCTATTTCGGTAGAAGCCATGGTGAGGTGATAGTGGAATCACATAGTGCGTGTTTGTATTTTATTCTTGATAATGTTGATAATAGTCATAGTAGTGCCTTTTTTACTAAGTATTTAACTATTGTGAGAATCTATAGTAGTTTTAGCTCGTTTTTTAACATGGACTAAGATAACAACTGCTATAGTTACTGGTAGTGTTATAAACCACATCAATGACAACATTAGTAAGATAACTATGAGTATAACAGCGACTAAGATAAAAAGTAGTGGTTCATTTATTACTGGAATTTTTTCAAACAGTGGCCATAAATTAAACATTTCCTTATTATTTGCTACTGCTATTATGTTAGCACCGATCCATACTAACCATAATACAACTACTGCTATCAAAGATGCTACAGTTATGTAATACATATATTACCTCCTTATTTTAATGTCTTACTTATTCATGGATTATTGGCATGATTAATTTCTATGTTTGTTGCTGTTGTTACTACTTGTTTATTGTTCAAGTCTTCACTAAATAGTTCGTTTTTGCAGATTGTTTTGTTTATATCTATTTGTCCAGCACGCCAAGCGATTATATATGCTGGCGCTCTACAGACAAAAATACCACATTCAGTCACAAAACCTTGGGCTTCTCCTCCTGGATATTTCTCACATACTCCATCGGCGACCATTTTGATACCTATTTTAGAATGTGATTCACCTTCGTAAATTGTGCCTTTATACTTAATAGCAGCACATTTTATTTTCATCTTAGTCCCTCCGCTGTATTTCAGACCATACTTCAAAATGAAAACGCTTCTTGGTATATTTTTTCGTGCATATTATGTAGGCTACTGCCAACAATACTACAATTACTGGCCATGCTATCACCATTAGCAAACCGAACAGTACGAAAAATATTGTTATTACTGCTATTGTTGTTATACTATCAATAGGAGACCACTCCAGCCACGCTGCTACTACGGATGTCTTATTATGTAAATAGCCATACAAATTAATAGACAATAACACTAACCACACAATCATTGTTAATAAACCTAGATAAATTCCTATAGTAATATACATTTCCTTACTCCTTTGATCTCATTTGTCTTCGTGGGTAGTCAATTTTATTCGTACTTAAAAGAAATAGATTTTCTCGTTTCTTAACAGTTCTAAACCCTCCTTAAAATTGTATCTATTATTTTAACAAAATCAATGTTTTTTACTGCCCCTGCTGTCTCTGCTGCCTCTGCTGCCCTTTTTGCTGCCCGTGCTGCCCTTGTTGCTGCCTTTGCTGCTGCCTCTGCTGCTGCCCATGCTACCCATGCTGTTGCCCATGCTGCCTCTGCTGTTGCCTCTGCTGTCTCTGCTGTCCTATCAGTACCATCTAACCAATTATGTGCCCATCTAACAAACTTTTTTTTATTATAGACTTCCAGAGCACACAAAATAGCAAATTTTACTTTCTGCTCTGTGGAAATAATAGGAAAGTCAACCCGCTTAATAGTAGTTGCTTCAATACAGCCAACCTTTAGTCTATCCGTTTCTATAATTTCCCCTTCTCCCTCCCACAAATGAGCAGTTTTTAAGTCAAAATCTCCGTGTATTGGATTGAATAATACTGCTAGTCTAGGATCTGTATACCAATGTGTAAAACCCTTTCCACACATTCCACCAATACCACTTGTCTTTACAGTTACACCTTCTCCCCATTGACACATATTACGAGTCTGATCTTCTGAGTCTGTAATCTTATAAAGTTTTGTCATTTTAGTTCCTTTAATTATAGATTAATCTTCGGTTTGTAATGCTGAATTTGATAATACATCACCAAATCCTGGATATAAAGATGTACTCATAGCATTTTTGAATAAAAAACAAG
>Ga0265294_10009150_pt1 | contig 11460 bp, 10 predicted proteins | sample MunlanPumphouse3_FD_192504 | JGI IMG/M metagenome (GOLD analysis project Ga0265294, IMG submission 192504) | Groundwater microbial communities from a municipal landfill in Southern Ontario, Canada - Pumphouse #3 | ecosystem: Environmental > Aquatic > Deep subsurface > Groundwater | place...
AACCCTGAAATGTATTGTAAAAGAGTAGATGCAATTGAAACCATAAATTCAAGGATAATAGTACCTTTTTCTAACTCTAAAGCTAAAAAATTAGCAATAAAACATAACTTAAACCAAACAGCAGGCTCGGACGCACATCATCACAGTGAAATAGGTAACGCGTATGTGGAATGTGCATCCAATGAAATTGAAGATCTAAGGAAAAAGTTAAAGGTTAAAGGCCACTCCTCTTTACCGCACGTTCACTTATTCTCTTTCCTCTCAAAGTATAATTTACTCAGATAAATTATAACTCCCGTAACAATAAACATCCAATAAGAAAATATCCTTTCAATAAATATAGCACTCAAAACCAGTGAAGCATCAAATCCTAAAAGAGTTAAACTCCCCGTACCTGCCCCTTCAAAGAAAGCTAACCCACCGGGAAATATTGAAATTATAGTAGCGAAATATGAAAAGGCACCAATACCTGAAACTAAAATAAATGAAACATTAACACCTAAAAAGTTAAGTATACTCCAAAACCTAAAGAAATCAACTATCCACACAAATAAAGATAAAACTACAACTTTACTTGTCTTAACATTATCCCTTGTAAAAGTATACGTTTCCTTGAAATAATTTGAAGCCAACTCTTTCAAACTCTTAATGGGTATAAACATCAAAACAAATTTATGTATTCTACTTGAACGTAAAAAGAATAACATAAATAATACAACTAAAAACACAAATAAAGGAACCAATAAATCAGAAAATATAAACAGGACACCCGTTAATGCAACACATAAAACCACTAAATCAAAAACCCTTTCAATTGCAATTGAAGAAATTGATTTTGAATCACTCATATTCAAATATCTCTTGAAAACTAAAACCCTTAACCCCTCCCCAATGGCCCGGGAAGGTGAAATGAAAGCAATTAAATGTCCCAAATTATAATTCAATGTCAATTCAATAAAACTCTTTTCACTTTCACTTATAACTTTAAACCTAAACACCTGTAATAAATATTCCAAAACACCTAAAAACAACCAAAACAAAAACATGTAAATGGGAATTGTTTGAACTAATTCAATGAACTTTAAAACGTCAAATTCACTTAAAACCATTATAATTCCTATTAGAATTATACCTATAACTAAAAGTAAAAAAGTAAATATCAATTCCCTTATTTTCATATTAAATTCACCGAATAAATCCTAAGCATAAATAAAAAGAAAACAATAAAACAAACCAAAACAATTTCAGGTTTAAGTAAAACTCTATGTATGTTACGTGCAATGGAAGGTTCAGTGTAAGTTATATCATATAACCTAAACATCAAGTAACAAACAAAAGGTATAGTGGCCAAGTAATAGGTACTATACTGTTGAAAAGTGTAAAGTATAAACAAAATAAAAATTATACCTAAACTTAGAATCAATAAACCGTCAAGAGTTTTATCAGAATATTTAGTTAAAACTTTCCTTTGCTTTTCACTATTTGAAATAAACATTTCAGCTCTCCTCTTAGATAAAGCTAAATAAACTGCAATGAAAAATGAAATTAAAAGTAACCATTGAGATGCTAATATACCAGTAATAAAAGTTCCACTTATAGCTCTCAAAAGAAAATTAAAAGCAATGAAATTAACGTCCATGAAAACAAATTCTTTAAACAGGAAAGTATAAACTAACGTTAATCCAAATAATCCTAATACAATTAATAGGAAATATAACCCTATGTAATACCCAATAAGTAATGATAAAATAAACAAGAATAAAGCTATAATTAAACTTAATTGAACAGAAATTTCCCCGGAAGCAATGGGACGATTTTTCTTTTCAGGATTTTTCCTATCCTTCTCTAAATCCCTAATATCATTAATTATATAATTAACACTTGAAATCATACAAAGTGAAATGAAACCTAAAATTAAATTAGGTAAGAATTCCATGTTAAGTAAAGCCCCTCCGAAGAAAGGAACAAGAAATACAAGTAAATTCTTATAATATTGTTGTACTCTCAATAACCTTAGAAACGTGTTCATACACCTATATATATTTAAAAAAATTTATAACCTATCTATTCACATGAAATTCCTTGTAACGGGCGCATCAGGATTTTTAGGTTACCACGTATGTAAATTCTTAATTGAAAAAAACCAAGAAGTTATAGGTTTAGATGTAAATGATTTTGAATATGATGATTTAAAAAACGAAATAAAATTTTACAAGGGAGACATTAGAGATTCAAAATTAATAGAGAAAGTAACGGAAAACGTTGATGTGGTAATGCACGGGGCAGCAGCATTACCTTCTGAATCAAAAAAAGTAATATATGATGTAAATTTGAAAGGTATGGATAACATTTTAGAATCATGCATTAAAAACAAAGTTAAGAGATTAATTTACATTTCATCAACAGCTGTGTATGGAATACCTAAACAACATCCCATAGATGAAGATGCTCCTAAAATAGGTGTAGGCCCTTATGGGGAAACCAAAATAATAGATGAACAAAAGTGTGAAGAGTACAGGAAAAAAGGATTAACTATAACAATTTTAAGACCTAAAACTTTTGCAGGACCTTACAGGTTAGGGGTATTCCAAATATTTTGTGATTGGGTTTATTCTAAAAAGAACATTCCAATCATAGGTTCAGGTAAAAACAAATATCAACTTTTACACGTTCAAGATTTAGTTGATGCAATATATGAAGTTTCACTTGCACCAAAGGAAAATGTTAATGATGTGTTTAATGTGGCTTCAAATGAATTTCAAACTATGAAGGAGGATTTACAAGAAGTATTAGATTATGCAGGTTATGGAAAGAAAGTAATTCCCATACCTTCAATTTTAATTATTCCCCCATTAAAGGTTTTTGAAATTTTACATTTATCCCCATTATACGAATGGGTTTATGAAACAGCGGATAAGGATCATTATGTATCAGTAAATAAACTAATGGAAAAAACCCATTGGAAACCTAAATATTCAACAGCAGATGTATGGATGGACACATATAAGTGGTATAAGGAAAATGTAAACAAAATAAAAAAAGGAACAGGCACAACTCACAGAGTTGCCTGGAAGCAAGGAATTTTGGAAGTGGTTAAATGGTTGTTTTAAATAAAGGTTTCATTATTTCATTATCCATTTTTCTAGTTCTCTTCTTCTTTTTATTTTACTTAATAAGTGATAATTTCTCTTACTGTTTAGATGACACTTACATACACATGGGCATAGCTAAAAACTTTGTTAAGTTTAACAATTGGGGTTCCTCAATTCAAGGTTTTGAATCTTCAACTTCTTCACCCATTTGGACTTTTTTAATTGCCATTTTCTTTTTTATTTTTGGTATTAACGATTTTATACCATTAATTATTAATTTCATATTGGGTATTGCATTAATAATTTCAATTGCACATTTTTTAAGGGTAAAATTTAAATTCAAAGAGTTTGAATCCTACATTTATTCACTTTTAATTTTCCTTTTCATTCCAGGGTTTGTGATGATATTTATAGGGATGGAACATCTCTTACACATCTTCTTAACTTTATGGTTCACGTATTTCTTTTTAGATGTTTACTTTGAAAATAAAAACCACAATCTATTTTATTTATTAACATTATTAATGGGGGCAATAAGGTATGAATCCTTATTTCTTTTAATCCCAATTAACCTCTTATTCTTACACAAAAGAAATTTCAAACAAATAATTATTTTCTCATTCCTCATAATCCTACCTATTATAATTTACGGTTTAATTTCAATAAGTAATGGTTCAGATTTCTTACCCAATTCAATTTTAGTTAAAGGATTTAATGGCAACATGGAAGGAATAATTGTTATGGTTTCTGTTCTATTACAGATTTATACTTTCCCATTACTTTTCACGTTTCCTTTATTATATCTACTTAGAAATCACGAAGATAAGAGAATTCAGGTTTTACTTTTCATAATTTCATCATTAATAATATTACAAACAATTTTTGCTTCAATAGGTTGGTTAATGAGATATGAAGCATGGTTTTTAACTTTGTTTTTATTAACTTTAATTATACTTTATAAACAATTAAAAAAAGATAAACAACAAATTTACATTTTAATTATTTTATTTTTATTTGGTCTAAGATTTATTTTAGGTTTTTCAAACATCTTATTAGTTCACTATCAAATTTTTCATCTAAATGTAAATTCAGGGTTATTTTTAAGAGAATATTATAACAATAAAACAATTGTGATTCATGATTTAGGTGGTCCTTCCTATTATGCGGATGTTAATTTAATTGATTTGAACGGACTTGCAACTAAAGAAATTCAAAGAGAAAGAAGGAATAATAATGTTTCAAGAGAATTTATAATCGAGTTAACTGAAAATGCTGATGTTGCAATTGTTTTCAAAAATGAAGATATCTTATTTGATTGTGATAATTTTAATTGGACTTTTGTGGGTAATTATACTATAAATGAATCAATTATTTCTCCTGAATATTCCACTTTTTATATTTACGCAATAAAAGAAAATCCTGGAGAATTAAAAAATAATTTCATAGAATTTTTTTCTAAAAGTGGTTTAAAATATTATGTTGAATAAAAATAAAAATGCACATAAACCTTATGAGGGTTTATGGCACATGTTTTTTGCTCTGCAAAAAATGAATTAAAGAGCGTTTAAGAGCTCTTGTGTTTTATAAGGGAAATATATCAAAGGTATACCAATCAATATTGAAATTATCAAAAAGATTGTTGCACCTAATGGGTAACCACTTACACCTTTGGCCTTTGCTTCTAAATCGCCCATAAATTTCCAAATAAAGTACAAGTTAACAATTGGAATACACCACAAAATAAATTGTACAATTGGGTTATAATCCGCACTTGTTTTCTCCTTATATTCAACCAACCATTTGTAAAGCAAATATAGGTTTACAAAAGGGATACAAAACATTATCAATGCCATAATTGGACTTCTCATATTAAAATCACCTATTATGTAAATCACATGAGAACTATTTAAACTTAACTTAACTAAACTAATTCATGAAAAAACTATTGTTACTATCGTTAATTCTCTTTTCAAGTTTAATATATTCTAGTAATGATATTTACGCTCACGTATTCTACGGGGAAGGATGCCCACATTGTGCACAATTACATTCTTTCATGGATTATTTAGAAGATAAATATTCAGAATTAAAAGTTGAAAACCATGAAGTGTATTTCAATGATACGGAACGTATATTATTCGAAAAAATATCCAGAGAGTACAACACAACAATACAAGGAGTACCAACAGTTTTCATTAACGATAAAGTAATTGTAGGTTTCAGTTCAGATTTAGGTAAAGACATTGAAAATGAAGTTAAATATTGTTTGGAAAATGAATGTATAAATCCAGTACACGATGATTTACCTGAACCAGATTTCATGGACAATTACGCATTAACAGTTCCAATTATAATAACGGCAGCAATTGTTGATTCAATTAATCCATGCGCATTTGCAGTTTTAATTATATTAATGACAGCAGTTCTTTCAATTCATGATAGAAAGAAAGCATTAATGTTTGGTTTAGCTTTCAGTGCATCAATTTACATTTCATATTTCTTAATGGGAATAGGTATAATTTCAGTTATACAATTCTCAGGGTTCACTCACTATTTTTATATGTTAGTAACAGTTCTAGCATTCATTGTAGGTATACTTAATGTTAAAGATTATTTCTGGTATGGTAAAGGGGTTTTAATGGAAATACCATTAAGCTGGAGACCTAAAATGAAATCTATACTTGATAGTGTAACAACTCCAGTGGGAGCGTTCTTAGCAGGTTTTGCTGTTTCTTTATTTGAACTTCCATGCACGGGAGGACCATACATTGTAATTTTAGGTTTACTTTCACAGGAAGGGTTAAAGGAAATAGGTATTTTCTATTTAGTTCTTTACAATTTCGTTTTCATACTTCCATTGTTAATATTAACTTTCATAATTTACAAAGGACTTTCAAATACATATGATTTAGAAAAAATAAGAAAGGAAAAAATAAGGGTATTACATTTAATTGCAGGAATTTTAATGTTAGGTATTGCTGTTGTAATGGCCTATTCATTAATGAATGGAAACATTTAATTTGTGGAGCACAATTTAGGAAATGTTTATAAATTTCCGTGCCCATAATATAATATGACCTATTTAGAGAAGTTGAATAATTACTATTACCTAACCAAAAATATTAGAGTTAATAATACATGGAAAAAAGTAAGGGTATATCTCGGAAAAATTAAACCCACAAAAGAACAAATACAAAAAATAGCAAAAGAACTTGAAAAAAAGCAAATGCCCTCTAAATACAAATACCTTTCAAACAAAGAAGTAGAATTTCTTGAAGATGTTAAACAGAGTTTTAAACAATGGTTAATTAAAACACCAAAAATAGTAAAGGAAAAGTATGATGAGGATTTTGTAATAAGGTTCACATATAACACAAATTCAATTGAAGGAAATAAATTAACATTAAGGGAAACTTCATTAATTTTAAAGGATAAAGTTCTCCCTTCAGGTGTATCTGCAATAGATTATAACGAAGCAATAAACGGAAAGGAATGCTTAGATTTCTTAAAGGAATATAAGGGTAAATTCAATAAAAAATTCCTTGAAAAAGTAAACGAAATTTTAGTTAAAAATACTAATGTAATCTATAAAGGAAAAGTAAGGTTATTTAATGTTAAAATAATAGGTTCAAATTATGTTCCACCTGATTATAAGAGACTTAACTCTCTCTTGAATAATATGTTTAAGTGGTTTACTCAGAATGAAAAAAAGTTACATCCTTTTGAATTGAGTTGTTTAATACATGGTAAAATAGCAAGTATACATCCTTTTGAAGATGGAAATGGTAGAACTGCAAGGGCCATAATGAATTGGATTTTAATCAATAAAGGGTATCCAATGTTTTTCATTCCTTATGAGAAAAGAAAAGTGTATTATGAAGCTATTGAATTATATGATAATAGGAAATATAAAAAATATGTTTCAAAAATGTTAAGTTTAATTGAAGAGCAAATTAAAGATTTCAAAGATTAGGTTTGAGTAAACCCATTTTTCTTCCTATTGAATAAATCCTTACCCATGGATAAATAAATGATTTACCATGTATTTCAATTTCATTTTTCTTTAATTTATTTCTAAACTCTTCCAAATCTGTACAATCACATTCAACGTATGCGTTACCTATTTCTGTGTAATGATGTGCGTCCGAGCCTGCTGTGCGACCCAACTCATGTAATTTAGCATAATTTAATGCCATTTCATTACCATTTTTAATCCTTGTGCGCGAGTTTAAACATTCAAGTGCATCCACTTTCTTATAATACAATTCTATATCTGATGGGGCTTTACGTGGTGTATCAAAAGGATGTGCAATTGAACAGAAACCATCCTGCTCCCTAACCTCATCTATAACTTCATCAAAATTATGCGATTTAATTTCCTCATTTAAAAAATAACAAAGTAAATGAAATTTATTTCCATTATCTTCTATAATTGTTCTTTCAACACCTTGTATTACATTAAGATGTTTAAATTTATCCCAAGATTCAATTGAATCGTGGTCAGTTAAACAAACATAATCAACTTTATTTTGCTTTAAAATTTTATTAACTTCACGAGGTGTTGTGAGTGCATCTGGGGATAAGTATGTATGCACATGCATATCAATTTTCATCTTCTTCCTCTTCTTCAAATGGTTCATCAACCCAATCTTCCATGGCCTCAGCGTTAAAGTAAGGATCTTCCATAACTTGTGAATATTCTTTAATTAAACTTTTAAATTTCTCTTGAGGTACCGGTGCGAAAAATTTACCTACCCTCTCTATTCTGAAACCCATCTTTTCAATTAAACTAAATTTATCTTGTCCTATATTAAAAAAGAGTAATGCACCTTTTTCAATTTTTCCACCAGCATCAAACATGCCAGCATAAAAAGCTGAAGTGATCTGATTATTTTTTCTAAACCTATATTCCAATTCTTTTTCAACATCTGTAAAGAATTTTTTATACCCGTTATGATAAAAATAAACTCTTTTTCCTGAATTTAATATTTTATTTGTAGGCATCATATCTGCATTCAAAACTCCTTTAATAAAATAATCTCTAATGTGTGGCATACCATAAATACCTACTCCTATTTTAGATTTCTTTACTGTCCACATACCTATAACGTATGCAATTTCTGGTGTAAGTGTTATTTTCATGTTTTGCCATCTCTTCGTATTTTTATTAAACCTAAATACATTTATAAACGTAATTACTTACGTTAAGTATTAATTGAAAAATTCCAAAAATTAGTGTTTTGGAATGGACATATATAGTCAGTGTATCTGATTTTAAACTGTTGCGGAAAACTTTAGTAGCAGTAGGCTCACAAATCGCCGAAGCTCTATGTTTACACCTCTGCTCTATCAAACTCATCTATTATGAGCGTTTATACCATCTCGTTTTGAGTATGGCTTCGACCTTAGATGCTTTCAGGTCTTATCCACGTGTGGCGTAGCTACCCAGCGATGCTTTTCACAACTGGTACACCAGTGGCCACGAATCGCCGTTCCTCTCGTACTAAGCGATTCTTCCTCTCAGATGGACACACTTCCAGTAGATACTACCGTACTGTCTCGCGACGTACTGAACCCAGCTCACGTAGCTCTTTAACGGATGAACAACCCGACCCTTGGTGGATTATGCACCACCAGGATGAGCTGAGCCGACAGCGATGTATCAAACCGCGGGGTCGATGTGTACTCTCGCCCGCGACCAATCGGTTACCCCCGGGGTAACTTGTTTGACAGCTAGGACCCTAACCAAAAAGATTCCTAGGTTCGCTAAGCCCGACTTTCGTCCCTGCGAATCACGCTTTTAGATTCACAGTCAACCTAACTTATGTCTTTATCCCTTAACGGTGGATTTCTGACCCACCTAAGTTAAGCAATTAGGCACCCTTGTTTCCTTTTCGAGGGCGTACCACCCCAGCCAAACTACCCGCCTGCAGCTGTCCTCTAGTACTAGAGTAAGACGTATCGTTTTCTATGGATGGTGTTACAGATTTGCCTCCACATTCCCCGGAGAGAATGCTTCGAAGGCTCCCATCTACGCTCTGCATAGAAAATAATACACCAACAACAGGCTGTAGTGAAGCTCCACGGGGTCTTCGTTTCCCACTGGAAGTTTCCGGCATATTCACCGGATAGTGAGTTCACCGGGTCCCAGGCAGGGACAGCTAGAGAATCGTTATGCCATTCATGCAAGCCGCCAATTAAGCGGCGAGGTATTACGCTACCTCAAGAGGGTCAGAGTTACCCCCGCTCTTTACCAGCGCTTAGATCCGTTGAACCGGATTTTCACGTACTGGCAGTGAGCAGGCATCGGCCTCTGTACTCAACCTTACGATCTTGCAGAGACCTGTGTTTTTGATAAACAGTCGTTCTCTTCTTGTCACTGCGACCTGCGCATGCAGCATATTTCAGAAACATGCACAGGCACCCCTTCTACCTAAGGTACAGGGCTAATTTGCCGAGTTCCCTTGCCTGAGTTATCCCGTCACGTCTTGGCCTATTCAGCCAGGGGCACCTGTAATAGATCTAGGTACGGTTTTACTGGGTCGTTATCCTCTCTCTTTTCGTGGACTCAAGGCCTCGACCGAATTCCCAAACGGGAACCATTCATAACTTTCAACTACTTCTCCTCATAATAAGTCTCGATAGTTGTATATTATTTAGACAGGGTCTCCCCTGCTCAGCCTAGCCACAAGTGTCAAGAGTGGAATCTTGCGTTGCCGCGCCTACCAATAAAGTACAGGAATATTAACCTGTTTCCCTTTCATCACAAAGTAATTGACATGTGATTTAGGACCGACTAACTCTCCGCTGATGATCGTTGCGGAGAAAACCGCGCCCTTTCGACGTATAGGTTTCTCACCTATATTTGCTGTTACTAACACCAGGATATTCATTCCATACCGTTCCATAGGACCTCACGGCCCTACTTCCGTACGATACGGACGCCTTCCTACCAGATTACGCAATTAATGCGCACTCCTGGGTATCGGTGGCTGGTTTAGCCCCTAATATCTTCGGAAATTACTCTCTCGGTTGGCCCGCTATTACGCGTTGCTTAGAGGATGGCTGCTTCTAAGCCTACCTGCCAAATGTTTTTGAGAAGAGTCTCCTTTACGTTTTGCACTTAACCAGCTCTTTGGGACCTTAACCCAAGTCTCGGCCGTTCCCGTCCCGTCCCTCAGGGTTACCCCGAGGAAGCCGACTGCCCTTTTCTACGACGATTTAGTGTTCGGAGTTTGAAAGGAAAGTAGAACCTTTCGATCCCGCGCTTCCCGATCAGTGCTCTACCCCTAAATCAGTCTCCAAGGACGCTATACTAAGATATAATTCGGAAGGAACCCGCTATTGCCCAGCTCGATTGAACTTTCATCCCTAGACGCAGATCACCCGAGTAGAATAGACTAACATCGGTTGATGGCATCCACCGTTTTTAACAACGGCTTCTCCATGTCCACGCCTAGATCGCATGGGCTTCGGGTCTTAAAATAGTGATTCACGCCTTTTAGGACGCTCCGCCTCGTTTAACACTGCGCGGACTCGCTTTCGCTCAGAATCTCATCTCACCACTACTATAAACTCCCTGGCTCTTGCTTCGAGAAGAATGATAACACATCGGTCCTCTCTTGTCGTCTTCACCCTCTCAAGTGAAAACTTCCAAAAGAATCTACCCTTTCATGCATTACCTGGTTGTCACTATACAGTTTCAGGTACTTTTAACCCTCCTTTTTGGAGTGCTTTTCAGCGTTCCCTCACGGTACTAATACGCTATCGGACTTTGGTATCTATTTAGGTTTAGAGGTTGGTACCCCCATATTCAGACTCTCTCGGAGAGCCCTACTCTTTGTATTTTCCTCCAGTAAACTTAACGTACGGGACTATCACCCTTTATCGTGGAGCATTCCATCTCACTTCTGCTCATAAACTGGATAGAGTTAATACACCACATTCGCCACTTTATTACTAAAATGGAGTTCGGTTTGACTCTATTGGGCGTTCATTCGCCATTACTAACCCAATCTCAATTGATTTCTTTTCCTTCCGCTACTCAGATGCTTCAATTCACGGAGTATACAATCCATTTCTGGACAACGGACGATCTCAGGTTCACAGACTGCGTGCGTCTACCCTGAGCATATCGCAGCTTGCCACGGTCCAAAACCAAAGCCAGGCCATTCCCTGTATAGTTTGTTGCAACAGCAATTCATCAGATACACTTCAAACCTCATGTCCATCCCTTCATCCGAGGGGATGTGAGTGGACTCAGCGAGAAATTCAAAACCATATTCAATTGAAAATGATTTTTTTGAACTCGCGGCCTCCCGCTTTCTTGATTCTCCTAAGAGAATGTTCTACTCATCCACGGGGGATG
>Ga0265294_10009154_pt1 | contig 11458 bp, 4 predicted proteins | sample MunlanPumphouse3_FD_192504 | JGI IMG/M metagenome (GOLD analysis project Ga0265294, IMG submission 192504) | Groundwater microbial communities from a municipal landfill in Southern Ontario, Canada - Pumphouse #3 | ecosystem: Environmental > Aquatic > Deep subsurface > Groundwater | place...
TTGATTATGGAGCTTTAGGCTCAGCTGTTAATGAAGTGTTCACTTCTGTCGAAAAAAGCACGGTTTTCTCTGCGACATTCGGCGATGTTCTTGATATGTATGTTTTAAATATGCTGAGCGACGACCCCGGCGATGTTTCCTTTAATAATGTCAGTGACTGGTCAGATGAAGGCGATGCCTTTGAAAGACTTTGTTTGGCGATTGATGATTTTGGCGACATCGATTTCTCGGATATTGATTTTATTGGCAGTGATTCGGATAAAGTTGTTGAACTATTAAGTGCTTTGGCTGATTCGCAAATGTTTGATGGTCCAGACGGCTATTTATTTGGTGACTTCTTTTATGATCAACTAACGACGTCTCTTGGCGGAAACGTCGAATATTTCTACGACCCCAATGCGACGACGACTTATGAAATGGAAGAAGATTTTGATTCGTTAGAAACAAGGCCGCAGTGGCAAGAGGAAATCGCCTTATTTGGCGCTGCGCTTGAAGCCTTACAATCCGCTAACATTGATAACAATGGCAATCCCATCGATACAAGTGATCCAGTTGACTACCTTGGTCTTTTAACAACTGGAAAAGTAACGGCCGACAATGTTCACAGTATTTTATCCGCTTTAAATGACACGACAACAATGCGCATGATTATTTACAATGGTTATAACCAAATAGCAACCGCTTTCCAATCGACAGAAATTGATCTTTCAACGATGAATAATGTTGCCCTGGTCGACATGAGCAAAGCTCAACGCCAAGAAGAAATTGATGTGACGGTTGAAATGTATCGCGTTATTGAACATTTAGGGACACAAGATCCCATCACGGGTGATTATAGTTATAACATTAATCTTCGCGATGTCGAACCAGAGGAAATCGATGATTTGCGCACAGCGCTTGATAGCCTTGTATCCTCGGTTGTGTTTAACTCTCTTGATGATGATTCTTTGCCTGGTGACGAGACAGTCTTCAAGCAATTTACGAAGTTTTTCATGGATGTTCCATTAGTGCAAGAAGCTATTTACCGTCCTGAAAACCCAAAAGATATCGATGGTGTTGCTCAGGGATATTATACAGATGGGCCAAGCAAAATTACCCATTTGTTAGACGCCAATTTTCCGACGCCAATCGTTGATGCGAATGTGGAGTTGGTTTTTGATGTAGCCAAAACCGAATCCGCTCAAAAGCAATATGTTGGCGAGATGATAGACCTTATTGATGTTGCTATTAATCTTGATGCGGGAGGAAACAACCCTTATTCTGCAGATGGTTTAAATATTGAATTTGAAGAACTAAATGAAGCAAATTTCGAAGCCATCCTTAGTGCCTTAAATGATTCACAACTTTTATATGACTGCGTACCAAATATGATATCACGCATTCTTAACGATGAAGCCGCCTTTGCAATTGACGACATTAATCTTGGCGCTGCCAATCCTTTCTTCCATTACAATGGAACGACCTTTACGAATCGCTTCCCCAGCGGAGAAATTAGTGAGTTAAGTGATTTGTTTGTCTTAATTCAAGACTTTAGTGTTTTAGTACAATCTGGCGATATCGATTTAAGTTTAGTCACTAGTAATTTGCCTTTATTTAAAAACACACTTGTTGCTCTTCAAGAAACCGAGACTTTCTACCAAGCTGGTAGTTATTTACCGGGCGAAATTACTGTTTTTGAACAAATCATTCGTAAGATTTATGTCGACACTTATTTAGCAGAACTTTCATATAATCAAGTATTTGATTTCGATGGATCTGTAACTTCGATTTCTGAAGGCATCAGTAATAAAATTACTGCTAGTATTATCGACTTCCCTAATTTTTCTGATCCATTGCATGGCGAATCACTTCATGCTGGAAGTTGGACAAGTGAGATTGATGCGATTGGTGACCTCATAACGGCTATTAATGGTCTTAGCATGTCATCAAGTCAATTATCTGGTCTATCGGTTGATACATTAACACCGACCAATCTTTCGACCATTTTGCAAAGCATAAATGCCCTTGACGTTGTTAAAGACGCCATACCTTATATGATTAAAGACGCTCTTTATAACGAAAACATTAGTTTCGATCGTTTTTCAGCCTACAATAAGGCTCAGTATTATTTTGACGAAAACGATTTCTTGGGCCCCTTGGGCACAATCACTCTTAACGATGGCGCCTATAATGTCGATATTGGCGGAAGTAACGTTACGAGTAGTGGTAGCGAAATTGCAATTGGCGCGGGTGGCTATTTCTACAATATCGATCCGATTGATAATATCGCCTCGATTTCAATTGATGCAGTGGGAGCGGCTGATCTTATTTTCTATTACGGCGATACGCAAAATCCAACGACATACTTCTACTTTGAAAGTTCATCAGCGGGCGATGTCTACTCCATGGATTTAAGCGATGTGGCTTACAAATATTTTCGAATCGAAGCGAAAACTGCCTCTACGATTGATAATGTGACTATCTCTCAATCTATCGAAACGGGAAATTATATGCAAAGTCAAGTTAGTTATCGCGATGTTAATATTCCAATTCTTATCGATTTAATGAGCGAGTTCTATATTGATTCTTCGAGTACTTACTATGACTTTAGTCACCCCGAAGGTGTCGTCGGCTTCGTTCATGATGAAAACTCAACCGCACCAATTTTAGCCTTTATCGTTGATAGTGATTTATATCAAGATCCTGTCACAGAAGATTATAATGGCGAAGCTATTTTCCTTTATAACATCTTATCTTTTGAAATGGATATTGATGTTGGTGGTGTGCCGATTAACCTCGATAGTGACTTAGCACATAACATACGTGGTGCGACGATCGAAGATAAGCTAGCAAAAATCGATGATATTCTCAACGAAGATGGCGGTGGACGTTTTGATACCGCCAAAGAAAGTGATGCGATTGATTATGGTTTATTCGCCATTGCATTCCTTGAAGGTGCACTCAACATAACTTCGACGAAGACACCAGCTTATTGGTCGCCGCTAGATTTATACCTATTCAATATCGCAAATTACGATACAGGATCTGGAGTTGTTGATTATCTTGATTTAGCCGTGGGCGCAAGTTCACGCGGCGTAATCGATGATAACTTACTTGATGATTATGGTCATTCTCTGCTTATCAGTGAAATTGTCGCTGGTCAATTAAGCGAGCTCTTCATCGATAAATATGATTACTTAGATACTAACGCTATCACTTATACACCTGTTGATTTTTACGCAGGTGAATACGCCGCGTTAAATGCATTAGAGCGCATTGGGCTATCGAGTGCCGTCAACGCCCTTCACTATTCATTTGATGATCTATTTATTCCTGATCCAAATGTCGGACTGACAGCGTTGCAAATTAGCGATGCCTTTGAAGGCATGTTTGAGTCAGAACTGGCGATGATTATCTATTTAGCCGATATTTATCCTGTCCTTACAGGTAACCCTTTTATTGGGGGGCGTGGCTTGACGGTTGAACATTATCCTGCTCTTCTTTCCGATTGGCAAGATATTGCCGACGAACTAATTACATCCCGCGGACTATAAAATGCGGACAATACTAACTGTTAGCAAAGATACACTAATTGTTGATAAATCACGCTTCATTGCTTTAACTTTTCCTGTTCGTGACGCAAAAGATGTTGAAAACATCTTAAAAGTAGTGCGCAAAGATTATCCAAAAGCCAAGCACTATTGTTATGCTTATGTCATTGGCCGAGAAGAAAAGGGTTTTGATGATGGCGAACCAGCACGAACAGCCGGTCGCCCCCTCCTTGATTTACTGAAAAAAGGTCATTTTGACGAAACAATGGTTGTCGTAGTTAGATATTTTGGAGGAACGCTTCTCGGCGCTTCGCGACTGCTTAGAACATATGTAAGTGTTGCCAATGAGACCCTTATCAAGGCCGTTAAGCACGAAATCGCTTATTTATATGCTTATCAGCTTCGCATTGATTATAGCGAATATGTGTATTTGCAAAACGAAGCAAAAAAGCGTTCTTACATCTTGGAAAAACCGCTCTTTAGCGATACCATTGATATTAAGCTTTTAGCAAGAGAAAAAGCCGATGATAATTTAAAAGAATTACTTCATGGTCGTGGCGAAATAATCTACCTCGGCCAAGAAAAGCATTACATTGAGGAGACAAGCAATGATCCAAGCATCTGAATTTAGTCAACGTCGCGACCGTTTATTTGAAATGATGGAAGAAGATTCCCTCGCTATTCTTTTTGCTGGCGCAGGGCGAAAAGTATCTCATGATAGTTATAAGCATGATGTTAACCGTAATTTTTATTACCTAACCGGAATTGATCAAGAAAACTCGATTGTGATGCTCGTCAAAGCTTGCGGCGAGCGGAAAACCTTTCTCTTCATCGATGATTATGATGAGCGAATCGAAAAATGGACCGGAGTCCGTCTGACGATTGAAGAAGCGCGGAAGATTAGCGATATCAGCAATATACTTTTTACGAACTCCTTTGATGCGAAATTAGAAGGTGCTTTAAGCGAAGACGGAAATCTCGGTAATATTGCGACTCTTTATTTAGATTTAGAAAAAGAACTTAAAATCAAGGAATGTTACTCAACCAATGAACTAAAAAGCGAACTAGAAAGCAAATATAAAGACATTGGCATTAAAGATATATATTCATTTTTAATATCGTTAAGAATGATTAAGTCTCCTGCGGAGATTGACTTAATTCGCGAGGCGATAAAAACAACGGATATCGGCATTAAAAATATTCTTTTAGCCTTACATCCTAGTCTTTACGAATACAATTTGCGGAACACCTTCGAATATGCAATTCGGGAGGATAATGATGCCTCTTTGGCTTTTGATACGATCGTCGCCAGTGGCAAAAACGCGGTAATTCTCCATTATCCCAATCCCAAAGAACGGCTCAATAATGGCGAACTAGTTCTTTTAGATTTAGGCGCAAGACGCGAGTTTTATAACGCTGATATTTCAAGAACCTTTCCAATTAACGGGAAATTCTTACCTAAACAAAAAGCTCTTTATGAAATTGTCTTGGGTTGTAACAAAGCTGTTATCAACTTTATAAGACCAGGGCTTACCCTAAACGAACTTCAAAAATTTGCCATCGACTATTTGTCGGCGGAGTGTGTCATTAAAGGTTTTATTAAAACGAAAGAAGATATCTCAAAAGTATATTATCACGGTGTTTCTCATCACCTCGGGCTGGACACTCACGATATTTCAGATCGTGACCGCCCTCTAGAACCTGGTATGGTTATTACTGTTGAACCGGGACTATACTTTAAAGATTTAAAAATCGGTATCCGCATCGAAGATGATGTCGTTATTACGGAAACAGGATGCGATAATTTATCAAAAGACATTCTAAAAGAAGTTCATGATATCGAAAGAATCATGGCAACTAAATAACACTATTTCTTTATTTAAGAACTAAACGGTTGTTTCTTTTTTGCGTGAAGCAATAGTCAAAAAGACAATGGCAGTAACCGAGACACCAACAATAATTGCGATCGTAACAAGGGCATTTCTTTCAGTTTTTACGTTCATTAATGCTGGTGAGTTGATGGCATTTCCATCACCATCTTCGACAAAGTCATCTAGACTATATTTTTGAACAATGAATAAGTATCTTTCGGTAGCGTCTGTTATTGTCGCATTGCTTTCGCTATTGTCGACAAATGCATCTTTTGCTTCGCTGACCATGTAGCCATATTCTAAGGCTAAATCATTCCAATACGAGCCGAAAGCACCCGTCATTGCTAGACAAGTCTCTTCGGTCATCTCAAGGAAATAACTAGCCCATGCCACTGCTTGTTGATTAGCGGTAACATCACCCGAAGAGCCCCCACCCGCAAAGGCGTGACTACCGAGGTATGAGAATGTATCGGTAGAGTACGAATCCCATTCAGAAGCACTGTAAGTTGTTGTTGGAGAGGAAACAGATGATTTTCTCACCAATGTGACATCAGTGTTATAATTTGTGCGAGTGCCGATTATACCAATTAAATCGATATTAATTTGATTTTTTTGAAGGGCGACTGCATCATCACCACTATGTGACAATGATCCACTAGTAAGATTAGCTAATTCTTTCAAGGCCGTTGTCGCGCTAGAGTAAACAACAACATAGGTGGCATTGTTTTGAAGAGTTCCAGAAAGAGTTACTATGTTTCCTGGACTCGATGAACCATTTGCATATATCGCAATTCTATAATTGGATAGATTTATTGACGAACCAGTACCATTATATATTTCAACTGCTTTATTATTAGAACTTCCCTCAATAATTTCAGAAATAAACAAATCACTAGCAGAACCGCCTGAACCGCTAGATACGCTAGCGCCATTATTAGTTACGATTATTGAATAAGAAGTTGTTTTACCAGCATAAGTAATGGTGACGGTTTGTTGACCTAGTTTGCCTGTATCAAATCCGGATACATCAAATCCGGATGATAATTGTTGGGTTGATTCATTTTCATATGTAACGGTAATAGCTAGACCAGCGCTTGAAAAGGAACTTCCGAGCGTGAATGTAGAATTTGTCGCTGGTGTTGTTATGGCAATACTAGCCACATTATTGGCGCTGACCGTTATTCCAGTTATGGTCGTCGTTTTTGTAACTGCACTTTCAGTATAAGATACAGTAATGGCAGTGGTTCCTTGAGTTAAAGGATTTGGAGTAAAAGTACAACTTTCGGTAACAACCGCTGTTGAACTATCGCTATAAGTGGCGGTGACAACTAAACCAGCCGGATTAAATGAATCGCCATCATAGTACGACGTATTTGTTGGTTGAGCCGTGACAGCAATGCTAGAAAGTGTCTTTTGCGATACAACAGGTTCGTATTGAAAAGAATATGATTCACAATAAAGTGAATTGGCGGTTGCTGCTAATTTAAAAACAAGGTTTACTTCTGAACCTAAAATATTCAAACCAGTTATATTGATTGGGACATATGATGTTGACCATGCCCCATTCCATGATGCTGCATTAAAATTGGCGGTTGTTTTTAAATTCGAATAGGTCGCACCAGCATTAACTGAGTATGTGAAATTTCCGGCGCCCGAACCGGAATTAGATTTCATCGACAATGTAATTCCCGTGATTCTATGATTATTCCAGCCGGATAAAGTTAATGTTTGTGAGTTACCACCCGTTATTTGTTGAGAGGTTGTATAAGTTTCAACTAAAGTTGCAGACGAACCAGATGGAGCGTTTCCGCTAAGTGTTACAGTATTTTTAGCTGTAATTGTATATGTAGCGTTATAAGAAGACGGAACACTGACTGTTAACAAACAAGTATCCGTTTTTCCGCCATCAACAGTGGTAACAGTAATAGTTGTGGTACCTGCTGATAGGCCAGTAATCAAGCCAGTACTAGAATTAATTGAAGCAACACCAGGATTGCTTGATGTCCAAGTTACGCTCTTATTTGAAGCGTTTGCTGGAGAAAAAACAGGAATAAGGGTTGTTGTTGAACCGACACTTAGCGATGCTGTTTCATCAAGAGAAACACTAGAAACGGCGATATTGCTAACAGTAATACTGCTGGTTGCCTTTACACTTGTGTTAAGCGTTGAAGTAGCTGTAATTGTGGCATTACCGGGTGAAACTCCGGTGACAATACCATTTGCCACTGTGGCGACAGACCCGTTAGATGATGACCACGTTACGGCATTAGAAGATCCCGAGGGAGAAGCGGTGACGGTGAGCGTCTCAGTGTTTCCGACACCTACATTGGCTGAACTCGGCGATATTGATAAAGAGGTTGGAGCTGTTGCGGTTCCCCATATCAAATCTGCATATTCGGGATGGTCGATGAAAGGATTGCGATTACCTTGATAAGTTGCGACTTGATTATTGCGATTAGTTTCATAAATATCGACTGGGTCGAGAGAATTCCATTCTAATAAGAGATTAAATGCTTCTTGTGAGTTATCCCCGTCGACTACATTCGTGATTGGCAAAGTGGTAGTTCTCGGTTCGACTGATGAACCATTACCAAGCGCTTGCGAACTATTATAATGGACATACATATACATGATTATTCTAGCTGCGTCGCCTTTAACATCATCGTGAGGTTCAAAAATGTTTGATGTGTGTTTACTAACTAAATTTCCAGAGCCATAAGAAGCAGTCGAATACGTTGCCCCAACATAGCCGAACTCTTTACTAGATCGTGCATTATTTATCGCTTTAATAGTTGGACGAATGTGATGCATGTCTGCACCGGCATTTGATGTTCCATAAAGACCATTGGATAGGCTTTGTGGCCAGACATGTTCACGGTCATAAACGCCCGAAGTCCAGTCACTTGATATTGAGGCGTGAGCATAGAATGTAATAATATTTCCTGATTCATCTGGATCTTTATCGGTATAAGCTTGATAGCCATTGGAACCACTATCATCATATGACGGATAATTACTATGAGTACTGATCATCAAGTCATGAAGACCAAAAAGTAATGGATCTCCAGATAAACCACTGACGCTATTATAATAAGTTGCGGGGTTTGTTGTGTAGTTGCCGACCGAAGCTTGAACTTCATTGGTCACTCGATTAGTGGCAACTATGCTCAAAGGAACGGCAGTCACCAGCATCGTTCCTAGAACGGCTGCGGCGATAAAATTAAACAATTTATGTGATTTTTGCATCATGTATTTGTCCTTTAATGATGATTTCTATGGTCATTAACCAAAATGTTTATTTTTCTAATTTTTTCTTATTAAATGCGATGAAAAGTATTCCCGTACCAATAACGACGAACGCAAAGATTAAAAAGGCAAAATCGTTTGTCTGATTAATATATGTTCTAGTATTAGCGGAAGATAAACCACTAATGAAACCCACATTTTCCGGATGAGCATTGATAATAGCGTTATAACGATCAATCGCTGCCTGAATGATTGCTGAGGGCTGTCCGGATGTAAAATATGATTTTGCAGAGGCACCCATCCAGTTATATTCGTTTGCAAGCGTCGTCCAAACACTAGAAAATTGTGGCTCCAGTTCAATGCATTGCTCATGTGTTTCGTTCAAAAAATAATTAGACCAAGCCTCAGCTTGGCTTAACGTTGGGTAGGATTCATATGTTGGAGTGGCATTAACATAATAGATTCCTAAATTCCCGTATACTTTTGTTTTATAAAGAACCTTCAAACCTGTCACGGTTGAAGCGGAGGAAAGAGCAATTGTTAATGCCTCCTCATTACCACCAGTGGAAGTACTAAAACCTGCAATTTGACTCACACTTCCAACTGTAACACTATTGTTAAAGGCGATTACTTCAAGTTCATTTTCAGTAAGTTCAGCTGTTCCGCTGTTTTGACGAACTCTGATAACTAAATCAATTGATTTTACGTTTTGTGAAGAGTTACCGCTCCAAATGTCGCTTTTAATTATATAATCACCAGCTGAATCAAACTTAACCGATTCATCTGCATAAGCAGAACCTAATCCAAAACCAGCCCATCCATCAATTGCACCTCCGGCAGCAGTCGGTGAGATGTATTGCTCACCTTCATAATTCAAGAATTCGGAGACAACTGCGTTATGATTGGTGACGATTACATTATAGTAATCGAGCTTATTTTCAAAACTAACTTCAATGGATTGCTCGCCAAGTATTTGTGTATTAGGCGTGCCAATAGTCGCTTCGGATGTGACGTCCTCGGTGACTTGATTATCATAATATGCAGTAACCATAATCGAACTTGTATTATATTCGGATCCATATGTCGCCGAACTAACTGCTCCTGAGACAGAAATGTATTCCAGATTTTTGGTGGCGGTTACCGTTATTTCACACGTGGCACTTACATTTTCAGATTCTATTTCGGCATCAGTTGATCTGGCCGTTATTGTTGTCGTGCCTAAACTTAATGCTGTAACAACCCCTTCATTTGTGACTGTCGCTACGCTTTCATTTGATGATTCCCATGCCAAAGTTTTATTTCCGGCATTTACTGGTGAGACTGTTGCAACAATTGAATATTGTCCACCCAGTACGATTGCCCGAGAAGACGTATTAAAAGTAATAGATTCGACAAAAACGTCTTGATCTGCACCGACAGAACTACTTTCAGGAGCGATACTAGCACCCGAGCCAGAATAAGAAGTATCAAAGGCAATTCGCGCCCATTCAGGATGATCGATAAAAGGGTTACGGTTCAGTTGAAAGTTATTATAAATAAGATTATTGCGATGAATTTCATATTCATCGACCGGGTCTAATTCATTCCACTCTAATAAAGTTTGTAAATCGCCTGCTAATCCATCTTGATAAGAAGAAGCGATAACGGCATCGGGCGAGCCATTTACTAATGTTAGTTTGGGATGAAGAACATCTTCATAAGTGTAATAGCGGGTCGGCATGTAGAACATGGCCCGAGCAATATCGCCTTTATATTCATCAAGAGGTTCGCATACCTTATTTTCGCCTCCGGATATGTATCCAGCTCTTCCGACATAAGTGTCGTAGTCATTATCATAATTCGTGATGCTTAAAGTGGGAGTGGCAAAATTGTAGTTACTATGCATTTGTTGATTTCCCTTGATATCAGAAGGGACTAAAGAGTGGAAATCACTACCTGCGCCACCATCTCGACCAAATGCACCGAGTGACTGAGCCCAAAGGTGTTCTTTATCAAAACTAACGCGCGAAGCACCATCGTTTTTATAGCGGTTAGCAGTCAAAGCACTATCGTTATAATCGGCATAAAATTTGCGAATAAACGGATTATCGTTTTTATAGTTATAATTACTTAATTGAGAAGGCGACAAAGGACTTAATTCCCAGTTTCGATCAATTATTTTGTAGGCTGTTCGATCTGCATCTGATTCATAATCATACTCACGATGACCATCGATGATTTCGTTTAATGCTGCTACTAAATTGTCCCCGCTTAAGCCACTAACGCCATTGTAATAAGTGTTTACTTGCGCATCATTTAAATCACTAACATTAACATTAGGCGGTAAGGTTTGTGCCTCGACTTGTGCGATTTGATTTGTAGAGAAAACAAGTCCGGATACTAAAGCAAGAATAAACCCAGCACTAGACAAGATCGATAACGAGATAATCGGTTTCTTATTTTTAAATTTCATCATTTGGCTCCAAGAATAATCTACTTATATTATATAAACAATATAACCGTCACTTTTATTGACATAACTGATAATATATATCAGGGAAATTAAAAATACAATAATAATGAAAAGGGTCTAATAATGATAAACATTATTCGTTATAATAGTAAAGAGGACATCGGGAATGGAAAAATATATTTTAGCAATTGATCAAGGTACGACTTCAACCCGCGCCTTTCTTTTTAATCACGAAGGTAACCTTTGTTATAGTGCCGTTCGCGCTGTGAATTGTCTTTATCCGAAACCAGGATGGGTCGAACAAGACGCCTTGCAGTTATGGGTGAGCGTAATCGATGTTGTCAATGAGCTCTTAGTCG
>Ga0265294_10009155_pt1 | contig 11458 bp, 8 predicted proteins | sample MunlanPumphouse3_FD_192504 | JGI IMG/M metagenome (GOLD analysis project Ga0265294, IMG submission 192504) | Groundwater microbial communities from a municipal landfill in Southern Ontario, Canada - Pumphouse #3 | ecosystem: Environmental > Aquatic > Deep subsurface > Groundwater | place...
TGAGGATGCACTACTTCAGAGTGCCGGCCTGTCGTTTAGAAAGGTCTCGTATATGAAGCGGACGGCGCAGGCGATCAAAGACGAAATCATCGATATAAACCGATTTCCAATGATGAGTGATGCAGACATTATTTCCGAACTAGTGAAACTGCCTGGTATCGGAGTTTGGACAGCCGAGATGCTGCTCATATTTTCTCTCGGACGCCAGGATGTGGTAAGCTTCAACGACTTCGGAATCAGAAAAGGAATGATGAAGCTTTATGAATTATTCGACTTATCGAAAGAGCAGTTTATGGTGTACCGAAAACGCTATGCTCCTTTCGGTACTGCAGCTTCATTATTCCTTTGGGAGATTGCGGGAGGGAGATAAAAAAAGAAGCCATTGTTTCGCAACGACTTCTTTTATGGAGGTAAGGGGAATTGCTCTTTCTATACTTCTAAGATTACTAGCTGTAATTATGGTCATGGGCCTAATATAGAAAAAAGCGTTCCTACTTATTTTACATAATCAGCTATTCCATGAGTACATGATTTGTTGTATTAGCACGGAAATGGTGATAAGATATCCGTGTATATGCAACAAAATAAAGGATTATATGAATTATAGAAAAAATATTGAACAGCATCTTGAAGAGTCGGGAGGTTTCATCACAGCATCATACTGTCGGAGCAATAAAATACCGACTATATATCTTAGCAGGCTAACTCGGGAAGGTGTTTTGCGAAGAATTTCAGAAGGCTTTTATAGTACGGAAGACGTGATAATTGATGACTATTATTTCTTTCAATATCGTTTTAAGAAAGTAGTATTTTCTTATGAAACAGCACTTCACCTCCTTGGAGTAACAGATAAGATCCCACAAATTATGGATGTTACTGTTCATCATAATTACAAGTTCAATGAACCACCTGTCGGAGTGAATATCCATTATGTAAATAAGGGAATACATGGTTTGGGAGTAGTCGAAGCTAGAACCATGTACAATAATCCTGTCAGGATTTATTCTTATGAGCGGACGCTCTGTGATTTTGTTGCCAATAAGGATAAAATGGACCCAGAGGTGTATGTTACACTAATCCGGTTTTATTCAAAATATGTAAAAAGAGACCCCCACACTCTCTATGAAATTGCAACAAAAATGGGAATTGAGCGTGATGTTAAAGCGATTATGGACGTAGCTTATGAATAAAACAAGATTAACTACGCTTTGCCATACTGTTAGTAAAGAAACTGGATTAACCTTCAACTCGGTCATGCTCTATTATTTTCTGGAAAGTTTATTGAAAAAGCTCTCGAAAGGGAAATATAGCGAAAATTATATATTTAAAGGTGGCTTTCTACTTTCCAATGTTGTCGGAATTGGATCTCGTAGTACTATGGATATTGATTTACTTTTTCAAAATGTACTGATATCAGAAGAAAAGGTTTTTGAAATGCTCAATGAGTCGTTGAGAGTAAATGAAGAAGATGAAATAAAATACGAAATAATGAACATCCAATCGATTAAAGAACAGGACCGATACGGTGGATATCGGGTAAGTATTCTTTGTAAATTTGAAAATTTAAGACAAGTTATTCCACTTGATATTGCAACAGGAGATGTTATAACACCACAGCCGATAAATTATTCATTTTCCAGCGTCTTTGGATATGAAAAGATTTACATTAAGGCATACCCTATTGAAACAATAATAGCAGAAAAGTTGCAGACGGTTTATGCAAAGGGATTTCTTAACAGCCGTAGTAAAGATTACTACGATCTCCATATTCTTTACAAACTAAGGAACAAAGAAATAGATATACCAACATTGTCGAAAGCTTGTAAGCGGACATTTTATTATCGCAAAACAGAATTCTCCATAATAAAAATTCAGAGATTTTTAGAGCAGATCAGGCAGGATACGGCTTTTCTTAAGCTTTGGAACAATTATTCAAATAAGAATACATACGTTGGAGATATTAGTTTTGAAGTTGTAATCGATGATGTTATACAACTCGTTAATAAAATAGGAGAATGCCGGCAGCTGATAGAGTAATAAAAAAAGAAGCCATTGTTTCGCAACGACTTCTTTTGTGGAGGTAAGGGGAATTGAACCCCTGACCTTTTGAATGCCATTCAAACGCTCTAGCCAACTGAGCTACACCCCCAAAATGCACTGCCTAGCATACCGGTAGATTTGACTTTAGTCAATCATCCTAAAGGTAGCGGATACCTTGAAACAGGGAAGCGAGTATCGTATTCACGGTTACGTGACTTTGTTCGTTATAATAATAACAAAAGATTAATATAATAAACAAAATGTAAATTTAGTAACAAAATGTACAAAACCTATTGCATAAAGAAGCCCGAACAATGTAGATTTTTCACAGTTTAGCCGATTCCGGTGGGAATCTACAATGATGAGGAAGCATGATGGAGAAAATTAAAGTTGCAGTTATCGGAGCTACCGGTGCAGTAGGACAAGTGTTCATGTGGATGCTTGCCGATCATCCATGGTTTGAAGTCGCCTATATCACAGCTTCGGCGGCGAGAATAAATCAAGAGTATGCCAAGACGGTACACTGGTTGCTGCCTTTTGAAATGCCTTCGTCAATAAAACGAACAGTCATCGATGAGTTCAATACCGATACGATGAAACAGCGAGGAGTGAAAATAGTCTTTTCGGCACTCCCTGCTGAAATTGCCATGGAAGCAGAACCTTTGTTGCGCGATCAGGGATTTTATGTGTTTTCCAATGCTTCTGCACTACGATACGACAAGGATGTTCCGATTCTCATTCCGGAAACAAATCTTTCTACAATCGATATGATAAAAATGCAGGGGTATCCTGATCGTGGTTTCGTCATTACCAATTCCAACTGCGTGACCGCGGGACTGGCTATGGCAATCGCCCCGTTACGTGTATTCGGGATAAAGGAAATCAACGTGTGCTCGTACCAGTCGGTAAGCGGTGCAGGGTATCCGGGTTTGTCCTCCTTTGATATTACCGACAATGTAATTCCCTATATTGCAAAGGAAGAGGAAAAGATAGAAAAGGAGATTAAGAAAATCCTCTCAATCGATCCCATCGTCTATACCTATTGCGTACGGGTACCAGTCATGTTCGGCCATCTCGAGGCAGTTTGGCTTGATTTCGAACAAGAAGTCGAACCGGCACAGATTATTGAGGCTTGGGAAAACTTTAAAGACTGCAACGAGCTTCCTTCAACTCCCAATAACCCCGTCGTCTATAATCCCTCTAACACTTTTCCACAAGCGAAATCAGCCTGGTGGGGGACTCCAAAGGGAATGGAAGTCTATACGGGGAGGTTGAAGAAGAAAGAGAGGAAGATCGGTTTCGTCCTATTAGTCAATAATTTAGTTAAGGGATCTGCCGGCGGTTCGATTCAGAATGCCGAAGCCTTCGTTACCAGATACGGATTGATTATAAACTAAATCATCGATACGACCGTGATGCAGTCCCGAACCTCTACACGAAACCGCTTCCCGGTCTGTTCTACCTCCCATTGTCCCTTACGCGTGCAACCTTCACACGATTTTCCGAGTGAGTCGTAGCGGAAACAGTTCCGGCTGATAAAAAGGGGAGCTCTGAAAGACGGACCGGCATCCGATACGACTAGCGGCCAGGGCTTTAAACCTTCATATGGTTTTTCAATCCAATGGTATGCTCCTATCAGGTTAGGCATACTTTCCAATAATAACTCTGCAGCGTATCGGTTGGCGATATAGAGGTAGATGTCGGCGAAGCATTGAATTTCGGGATGTTTACGCGCCCACAGCACTTGGGCAATATTATTCAATCCTACCCGCACGGTCCTGTCGGCGAGATGTGCGATAAGGGTGTCGAGTGCTTGTAGATATCCAGATTCGTCAAACATGACCGGAGAGAGGGGAAGATAGACGATATCCTCGTACACAGCTGCAAAGGACTCTATCTGTTGTCCGCACATGAGAGCTTTAGTAATATTTTTCGGATTGATCCAGATGAAGGTTCCGTTTGCATCAGGAGGGTTTAGCCTGTCCCGATTCGGGAGTTTTTCTCCGACAGGCGTATATTCCTCCACATCGTATTGGATAACTGAGTCAAACCAACGTCTGCACGATTCATCAAGAAGTTCATACCAAGTGCGACGTAGTGCTTTCATTTTCGATAATGGAAGGAACATGCTTTCAATCGGTATATCGGTCTGATTATCGATGGTGAGGTCTCCAAGCGTAAACAGGCTTTCCCCGGAGGATGAAAAGATTTCCCTGAAATTCTCGTATGTGGATTGGGCTCGCTTTGCTGCTTCCGGTTCTATTGATTCTACATAGGTAATCGCCTTTTCTAAGGCAAAAAACTCATGCATTGACGTAGATAGCTCGATTTTAGATTGTTCTATCCGAATAGTCAGATCGACCGGCAGTTTATACATAGTCGATGCTGCTTTTTTTGAGATGGATACATCCTGGTCATGCGCAGATATTTTATAGACTATGCTTTTTGCTTCTACCACAGTTTCGGAGGGGATTTTGATATATACGGTTGTATGTCCGGTAGAATCAAACAGTCTAGTACGGGTAGTGCTCCACATCGATGTAAGGGCGAATCTTATTGGTTCTTCGATGCCGGAAATACTTTTTTTCAATAGCATCAGACCGTCTCGAACTGAAATCGGTTTATCGAGATCGACTAACGCAATCTGATTGCCAGATGAAACAAACACGTCTTTAACATTCCCTACCCGAATTCCTTTATGGCCAGCATACGATACTGTACTAAGCTTCGGTCCGTTTCTCGGTTCGTCGTTCAGTCTTCCGTAGGATGCCAGCCACCCGCCATGACTTTCTCGTGAAAAGGCAGTCTGTAAATTCAGCCGTGCATGCTCGAGTATTGCTTCGTTAGTCTCGCCATCGATGAGCATTCGGTAATATCGGGTTGCTGAAGCTACATATTCGGGACTTTTCATTCTGCCTTCGATTTTCAACGAATCGATACCGATATCCTGCAATCGCCGTACAACTGGTCCGGCAGACAGGTCCGACATCGAGAAAAAATAGCCGCTTTTCATATTCGGTTCCAAGTTGAACCACGTTCTGCAGACCTGCGCACATTCCCCGCGATTCGCACTTCTCGATGTTAACAATTGCGAAGCCATGCACAGACCTGAAAATCCGTAGCAATGGGCCCCGTGTATGAATACCTTCAATTCTACATCGGGACATTGCTCTCTGATTGCTGCTATCTCCTTTATGGTAAGCTCGCGTGACAGTACTACCCGTGAAAATCCCAAGTTCTGCATCATTCGAACTCCATTCGGAGAATGAACCGCCATCTGGGTGGAACCGTGTAGCGGTACGTTGGCAAAATGCTTGTGTACCAGGCGGGCAATACCAAGGTCTTGTACAATTACTCCATCGATGTGCAGGTAGGTCAATTGTCGTAAAGCAGACATGACTTTCAATATTTCGTCGTCGTCGACAATAGTATTGACCGTAACATATATGTTCTTGTTAGGTGCGTATGCCCTAAGATACCGCACATCTTCGAATGAGAAGTTTGCTGCATGTTTACGGGCTGAAAAGTGCTGAAGGCCGAGATATACTGCATCTGCGCCGTTATCGAATGCAGCGATGGCACAATCCAGCGATCCGGCAGGTAGATCTAATTCAATCATCTAGGGGCTCTCTTGTGTATCCACTATCGAACTGATTTTCAGTTGTTTGAGTATTTCGCCGTGTCGTTTTTCGGAAAGCGGATAGAACAGCATCGGAACGATTGCCAGGGAGCATGCGATAAAGGGAAATAGTGCTATTAACGAATGAATCCCCATTAGTGCGCTGTCCGTTTGTTGGAAATACCCCACATGGTTGCTTGGCGGAGCGACGTACCCGGTCACCGCGAGGGTTATACCGATGAACCATGAGGTAAATGCGCTGGCTAATTTTACCATGAAGGTCTGGCTTGAAAAGATGATGCCTTCCGATCGTTTTCCCGTCTTTAGCTCGGCATATTCGATAGTATCTGCAAGCATTGAAGTCTGCATGACTAACGGCGATGCCATTCCGATCGAGCTGATGCAACTCCAGATCATTGCAACAATCAGGTTATTCCACCCGGAGAAGAAAAATCCTAGCGAACCAATGGCAAATATCGCACTGAAAAGGATGTAGGTGTTCTTCTTCCCGATTCGTCTTGCAACTTTAGGGGTAAACGCGATACCAAGAAGGATAAACGGGATATTGAGTGCGGCAACAAGCGTATTATAATTCTCGTTACCCAAATTATATTTTGCGTAATAAATCAGTGTGGAGAGTTTTGCTCCAGAAGCAGCATTCACAAACATGCCCGAAAGAATGAGTAGCAGCAGCGGTTTGTTCCGGGTGAACGTTCGTACAATATCACGAGTAGAAGCACGTTTGGCGTTGGCTGAAACGACGACCCGTTCCCTTACGAAGAAAAATGTAATTGCAAAGCAAATGATGGTAATTATACCGTAGAATAAGGCTGTATACTGAAATCCCTTGTCAGCTCTTGCTTCAGAGCCTCCGGCGAGCTTTTGAAAAAACTGGATGAGCGGTAGTGTTCCGATTGTTGCCAAAGCTACGGCAATGGTTGCAATGAATCGCGGATACACCACCACGCTGTTGCGTTCGGTAGTATCTGCGGTAATCGCACTAGACATTGCCCAGAACGGGACATCGCTTGCCGTATAAGTCATGTCGAACAGGATGAACGTAGTATAAGCCCAGATGAGCTTGCCTGTCATTGTTAAGTCGGGTGCTGAGAAGCACAATACGGAAATAGGAACGAAAATAATCGGAGTAAATAGTAACCAAGGCCTGAATTTTCCCCAGCGTGAGCGTGTTCGGTCAACGAATACACCCATGATGGGATCGTTGATTCCATCCCAGATTTTAGTGATGAGTAACAGAGTTCCCGCAGCAGCCGGTAAAATGCCAAAAATATCGGTGTAGAAAAACAAGATGAAATTCGAGATGAAATAATAGGCGCAGTTTTGGCCGAAACAACCGAATCCATAAGCTAATTTTTCTTTTGTTGAGATTCTAGCCGTCATTTCAGGCATTCTATCTGTCATCAACATACCTCCGGAACCGGTATCATGCACAACGAGTTCGTTAATATAGCAGTGTATCATGTCGCGAACGCTTTTCAAGGGATTCTCAGCGACTTTTCTCTCTATTGCAAGGGAAAAGCCCTTCCCGTATACTTATCGTAGACCGATGGTATGCCTAGATATGGGAGGCCGCTTATGGAAGAGAGGATTCGTACAGTTCCTGAGGGGTCGCTGATTTACGAACAGGGTAAAGATGGCGACACGCTCAGCTATATCGTTTCTGGAAGAGTCGGATTGTTTTTACAGTATGGAGAACCTGAGCAATTTGCATTAGATGAAATGGGCCCGGGTGAAAGCTTCGGTGAAATGGGCATGCTCAACGGAATTAAACGGTCGGTTACGGCAGTTGCGCTAATCGATTCTGAGGTTATTGAAATTTCGTTCTCAGAACTCGAGGATTTTGTAACGACACATCCTGATGTTACGGTCCGTATGCTTAAGGCGATGAGCAGGCGTCTTTTAGGAGCTACCAACGAAATAGTGAACGCACATCATACTATTCGGGAGCTAATCGAAGAGCTCGGAGACCGTCCGGTCCGTAAAGAGGGATTGAAAGAACGCTTGAAACGATATGCGTCGTTTTTCGTCGAAGTTCCGGGTGACATTCCCCCCGAGGTTTACATGGATTACTACTCGCGTATCGATCGCTTGTAGGATACGCCAATTCCAATTCAGCTTATCAATTGCATCACTTGCATAATCTCATAAATTACGGTAGTTTTATGCAGAATACTAGTAAACAAAATACTCACACGAGATGTGAATACAAGGAGTTTTGATGAAATTACAAGATCTAAAACACTCGAAATTACGAAAATGGGTTGAGGACTTCGCCGCATTGGCTAAACCCGAGGCTATTGTAATTTGCGACGGTAGCGCTGCCCAATACAAACAGCTGATGGAAGAGATGATTGCCAGCGGTCTTGCGATGGAACTCAACCGCGATAAGAAACCTGGTTGTGTTGCTTTCTTCTCAGATCCTTCAGATGTAGCCCGTGTGGAAAATAGAACCTACATAGCTTCGGTTAAGGAAGAGGATGCCGGTCCGACTAACAACTGGATCGATCCGACCGAGCTGAAAAAAACCCTTACCGGATTATATGATGGATCTATGAAGGGAAGAACACTGTATGTCATTCCGTTCTCGATGGGTCCTGTCGGCTCAGACATCGCAAAAATCGGTGTTGAAATAACCGATAGCGCATATGTCGTGACCAATATGATGATCATGACTCGTGTCGGCAAAAAAGTTCTCGAAGTTCTTGGAACCGATGGTTATTTTGTACCGTGTTTCCACAGCGTTGGCAAACCGCTTGCAGAAGGCGAGTCCGATCATGGAAAATGGCCTTGCGCACCACTTGATAAGAAATATATCGCACACTTTCCTGAAACAAGAGAAATCTGGTCGTACGGTTCGGGCTACGGCGGCAATGCCCTGCTTGGTAAGAAATGCCTTGCGTTGCGTATCGCAAGCGTCATTGCACGTGATGAAGGCTGGTTGGCAGAGCATATGCTGATACTTAAAATTACTAACCCGAAGGGAGTAGTGAAGTACGTTAGTGCGGCGTTCCCATCGGCCTGTGGCAAGACAAACCTGGCTATGCTGATTCCCACCATCCCTGGCTGGAAGGTGGAAACCATCGGTGACGATATTGCTTGGATGAAATTTGGTAAGGATGGTCGGTTGTACGCTATCAATCCTGAGGCCGGATTCTTTGGAGTCGCCCCCGGAACTTCGGAAGACTCTAATCCCAATGCGCTTATCGCAGCCTCGAAGAATACGATTTTCACCAACGTAGCGATTACCGAAGACAAGGATGTCTGGTGGGAGGGAATCGGTCATGATGCTCCCGGCAAATTGATTGATTGGAATGGCAACGATTGGGTACAAAATAAAGCCGACAAGAGCCAGAAACCAGCAGCCCATCCGAACGCTAGGTTTACTGCACCTGCGTCCCAGTGTCCGAGTATTGCTGCGGAATGGGAAGATCCGAAGGGTGTTCCCATCGATGCGATTCTTTTTGGCGGTCGCCGCCCTCGCACGATTCCTTTGGTTCACCAAGCCCGCGACTGGAATCACGGCGTGTTCCTCGGCTCTATCGTTGGTTCGGAAATCACTGCCGCCGCTTTGGATCTTAAAGTCGGAACCATCCGTCGGGATCCGTTTGCGATGCTGCCGTTCTGCGGCTACCACATGGGAGAGTATTTCAAGCACTGGATTAAGATCGGGACGAGGACTACTGCCGACAAACTGCCGAAAGTATTCTATGTGAACTGGTTCCGCAAGACTGACGAAGGCAAGTGGCTCTGGCCGGGTTACGGCGAGAATTCCCGTGTTTTAAAATGGGTATTCGAACGTTGCGAGGGAAGTGCGAAATTCGTCGAAACTCCGATCGGTATCATGCCGACAATCGATGCTATTGATCGTCCCGAAGGTGTTTCAGAAAAAGACATGGCCGAATTATTGAAAGTTGACCGAGAAGGCTGGCTGAAAGAAGTCGAAGATGTCAGGACTAATCACTATCCGAAGTTCGGAAAGCATTTACCCAAAGAACTGATGGCAATGCTTGATGAGTTGGAAAGCAACTTGAAGGATTGTTGCTGCGGCAAGTGCAAGTGCTGACCTTCTCCGTACGGCTCTGTCCGTGCGGTTAACGATATAACCGTCTAGGGTAGCAATACCTTGGGCGGTTTTTCTTTATTGTCAGTTCTTTGACGCTGCAAGCATGTCGATACCTTCGACAATTTCACCAAGAAAGTCACAAAGCGGGGTATTGATTCCTAATTTCCGTCCAATCTGAGAGGCTTTTTTACAAAACCATTGGTTTTCCGTCGGACGCTTCGCTTCAACGTCCTGGAGCATCGAAGTTTTTCCCGAAGGTTCGAGCGATGCAAAGATTGCCTGATAGCGGTCGATGTAATGTTCGTCCAAGCCGATGATTTTGCTTGCACGGGCAAGTGCTATGACTTCTTTTTGAGTTTCGATAATGAGATTTCTTATCGGTCCGATGGACACGCATTGACCGTATGTTGCGCGTGTAATGGCACTGATGGTGTTGATGCTGACGTTCACCATAAATTTCGACCACATCTCTAAGTGGATGTCCTGAGGAATCTTGCAGGCTATACCGGATTCGTTTAGCAATGTCTTCACAGCGGCAAGACGTTCGGTTACCTGATTGTTGCTTTCGCCGATATAGACGGTTCCTTCGTTACTGAAATCAATCGAATTATCATGGCGGGTCGAATCGAGTGCGGTAGTGAATCCATACAGGACATGCTGCTCTCCAAACCGCTTTTCCAGTAAATCCTCGCTATCCAGACCGTTCAGCAGGGACAGCAGCATCGTATGGGAACCTACGCACGGTTCTATCAGTTCGAGCACTTCGTCGAGGTGATTGTTCTTTGTGGCAATGATGACTAGATCGACTGATCGTTCAATATCGCCTGCAAGCTTCAGATTGAAGTCAGTCCTTGTACCGTTAAGAAAAATCCCGTCCTTTTTATAACGTTCGAATCGTTTGGCGTCGACGAGGACCTCAAGCGAATCGAAGCCCATGTACTGTTGCAGGCGCCAGGCATACATTGCTCCGACAGCCCCGAGACCTACGAGTGCGACCGATGTAATTGTCATGACTTGACCGGAGTCGAACACACATCGATTAGCAGTCGGGTTAGCGTACCTAGTGCGGCAATCTCGATGGATTCTTGATTGCTGTGTGCCTTCTTATAACCGACGCCTAATACCACGAGAGGAACTTGTTTGTTCCGAAGGATGTTTGCATCGCTGCCGCCTCCCGATTGGGCAAAGGTGAAAGGAACTCCTATTCTTTCACAAGAATTCCTGAACGACTGAATTACCGGATCCTCCGGAGAAAGCCGGTATCCGGGGTATGTCTGAGACGAATGAAAAACGTAGGTTCCTAAATAGTACTCGGCTGCGGCTTTACAACATGCTTCCATGTGAAGCAGCTGTGCTTGCAGTTTGTCTTGATTGAGGCTGCGTACCTCGGCCCGCAGCGAGACACGATCACAGACGACATTGGTAGTACTGCCGCCTTGAATCGTTCCGATATTGGCGGTGGTTTCACTATCTATGCGAAGCAGCTTCATCATTTCAATCGCTTTCGCAGCTATCGAAATTGCGCTGACGCCCTGTTCGGGGGCAAGTCCTGCATGGGCACTTTTTCCGATAAATTCGATGTCGATCGTGTGCTTATAAGATGCGCCATCAATGACCGTCCCGACCGGCGAACTCGAATCCAGGGTATAACCGCGCCCGATAATCCCCAACCGGCTTACGTCGACTAGCTTGGCTCCCGTCAATCCGGTTTCTTC
>Ga0265294_10009157_pt1 | contig 11457 bp, 7 predicted proteins | sample MunlanPumphouse3_FD_192504 | JGI IMG/M metagenome (GOLD analysis project Ga0265294, IMG submission 192504) | Groundwater microbial communities from a municipal landfill in Southern Ontario, Canada - Pumphouse #3 | ecosystem: Environmental > Aquatic > Deep subsurface > Groundwater | place...
TACTTTTCATCCCCTAGATGCTCTGCGATGTTCTCAACCATAACAACCCCAGCATCTACGAGCATCCCAATGGCGATAGCAAGCCCTCCAAGGCTCATAAGATTTGCACTTATACCAAAGTAACTCATGGCGACAAATGTCATCATTGCAGCAAAAGGCAAGATAATGGCGACACTAAAAGCGGAGGCAAAGCTTCCTAAAAAGAGATACAAAACTATCATGATAAGCGCCATAGCCTCAAGTAGCGCTTTTGTAACTGTATGTATAGCTTTTGAAACTAAGTCTGAGCGGTCATAAAAAATGTTTATGCTTGTGCCTTTTGGCAAATCTTTTTCTATACTTTTTAGTTCCTCTTTTACTCTTTTTAAAACCCCTGAAGTATCGACCCCTTTTCTTGATAAAATCAAGCCTTGAACTGCCTCTTCTTTACCATCTTTTGTAACAAAACCACCTCTTGTAAGTGAGCCAATCCTTATCTCAGCGATATCAGAGACTCTAACATCTCTTGCATCAACACTCTTTATAATGAGCCTTGAGATATCATTAAGGTTTTTAAGTCTTCCCTCAGTTCTTATAAAAAGGCTCTGCTCGCCTATAGAGAGTCTTCCAACACCTTCGTTTTTATTGTTCTTTTTAATTGCATCTTCGAGTTCACTCATTGTGATTTTGTGCAGTTTCATCTTAAGAAAATCAGGAACTATCTCATAAGTCTTAACATATCCACCCAAAGCATTTGTATCTGCGACTCCATCAATAGAGCGGATTTTCTTGTTTATAACCCAGTCAAGAAGTGTCCGCTTTTGCATCAAATCTAAGTCATCAGACTCTATAGTAAACATCAAAACTTCACCAAGTGGAGTAGTTATGGGAGCGAGTCCTCCTGTTACATTTTGGGGGAGTACATCCTTTACTTCACTAAGCCTTTGTGCTACTTGCTGTCTGGCCCAGTAGATATCAACCCCATCTTCAAAGTCAATAGTTATGTCACAAAGTCCATACTTTGCAAGTGAGCGAACCATCACCTGATTTGGTATGCTTTGCAGGTTTTGCTCAACTGGAATCATAACACGAGACTCCATCTCAGCTGGTGTCATTCCTGATGACTTTAATATTATTTTTACTTGTGTTGGAGCTACATCAGGGTAGGCATCTACTGGTAGTTTTAGCATAGAAGATGCACCAAAAAACAAAACTCCAAATGCGACTAAGAGAACTAAGAACCTTTGCGAAAGTGCAAAACTAATAAGCCTTTCACTCACTCTGATGCTCCAATGCACTAAGAAGTGCAGAAGTGGAGCTTATAGCTACCTCATCATCTTCATTTAGATCTGCTTCTATGGTGTAAGTTTGTGCATCTTCTTTGAGTATCACAACACCCAAAGCTTCGTATCCTTTTTGGGTTTTTCTAAAGATTATTGGCTTGTTTTGCTCATAAACCAAAGCACTTTTTTCAACCATAAACGCACCCTCTACACTCTTTTTTATCTTTGCAAAATAGACCCTATTTATCATCACATCTTTTGCATCTTCTATAATGGCCCTTACATTTACAGACTGAGTCTCTTCATTTACGATGTTTGAGATTGCCACGATTTTAGCGCTCTTTGATTCAAAGTAGCATCTATCTCCAAGAGCTATATTGTTTGCAATATGAAGAGGCACATTTAACTCCAAGTATCTCTTTGCATCTGCATAGATTTTCATCATGGTTTTGTTAGATTCGATTTTTTGCCCAACATTTACAGCTATGGCATCTACTAAACCATCTCTTTGTGCTAGGATATTTATAGACTCTACTAGTGTGTGAGTATCTCTAACTCTCTTTAGTAGAACCTTATCAAAGCCGCTCATAAGGAGTTCGCCCTCACTTAAATTTACTCTTAGCTCGGAGTTTAGTTTTTCTTTTTGTGAGGTAAATAGATTTTTTTGCGAGATGATTCCCTCTTTGAACAGCTTCTCATCTCTTTGGTAGTTTTTAAGTAGGTTTTGCTTCTCTATAAGAGCGTTGATGTACTCTTTTTGAAGCTTTAAAAGTTCACTACTTCTTAAAGAGATAAGCTTATCTCCTTTTTTAACAGAGGAGAGTTTCGTGACAAAAATATCTAAGACAAGTGAATCAACCGCTAATCCAACAGAGATGATATCTTTTGCATCTAAGCTCACCTTTGCGTTATATGCCCCAAACTCTATAGTTGTAGCTTTTTGTACTTTTGCAGTTTTGATGCCAAGTTCACTCTCTTGCTTTTTGCTTATCTCGATGTTTGCAAAAAGAGTCATAAAGATAAGTGTAAAAAGTGTTAATATTCTCATAGTTTTTCCCTCATATCAGCTCTTTTATAAAGCTCTATTAGCTCATTGTAATAATTTTTGTTAATCTCTTGAAGTTCAAGAAGTGTTTTTGAATATGAGCGCGTTGCATCCAAATACTCTAAAACACTACTATGCCCCTCTCTAAGAGACTCTTTTGCCAAGTCTTTTAACTCTAAACTCAGAGGCAAAATCTCCTCTTCTAGGAGAACAAACTCCTCATAAAGAGTCTTTAGATTTTCTCTAGATGCCTCAAGAGAGTTTTTTATCTCAATGCTAAGAGCATCTTTTTTTGCCATAAGTGCGGCATCTTTGTGAAGTAATTCGGCTCTTTGTAGCTGGGCTTTTGAACTTAAAAAATCGAGTGGAAGGCTCACTCCAAATGTGTAACGCTTTGTATCTAGCTCTTTTTCATAAAGTAGTTCGTAGCCTATGGAGCTAAAAGTTGAGTTGTAAACATTGTAAAAAGCCTTTGTTGAGCTTTGTTCTTGAGTTATTGCTTTTATAAGAGCGTGTTCTTGAACCTCTTTTAACTCAACTCTTTTTGTGATTTTAAACAAGTCATCACAAGCCAACTCTTCTATTGTAAGATTGTCAACTGCTTCATTTAGACTTGAGAGCTCTGAGATATAGGCTCGTCTAAAAGTTGAGGCACTCTGCTTTGTTTTTGCTAAATCTAACTTGTTAAAGAGTAGCTCTTTTTTTGAAATCTCTCCAAGTTCATAAGCTCTTTGAAGTCTTAAAAAACCCTCATTTTGCTCATCATATAGTCTCAAAAAAGACTCACTCATCCCTTTTGAGATGCAGGCTTGATGATATATTTTTGCTATATCTAAGCTCAACATATTAAGAGCGTAAGATGCACCTATCTCTATCGCTTCTTTTTTTGCATCTACAGCTTTGCTTTTGTTTGCAAAGGGATGATTTAAATTTTGAGAGATGCCAACTCCGTACTCTTCTCCTTTTTTATCAGTCTCATCAGCGTGAGAGATGCTAAGTCCCAAATATGGAGCATCATAAGCACCCAAGAGTTCTGTTTGGGCGATCTCTGACTTAGTCTGCTCTTTCATTGAGGTCACTCTTTTGCTTATCTGCACAGATTCTAATATCTCACTTAGATTTTGCGCAAAGAGAGATGCAGATATAAAGAGTGGTAAAAATATTTTTATTTTCATTATTTAACCTTTTTTTAAAATTTTAGTTTTATAAAAAAGTCTATATGAGCGGCGGTCTTTGTGGAACTTGGGATGTGTTTGAACTTAGGCTGAGGATTATGCTTGATGGCTTTGCATCTAAGAGTTTAGTCTCTATAAACAGAGTTTCTTTGAGATTAAAGTTAAGTATGGTGTGAATGCTATCATGGATCTTGTTTTGCATATCTGATTTGTCATATACCTTGTAACTAAGCTCATAATTTACACCGTGATGCATATCATGCACAACATAGTCATGCACAACAAAAAAAGCAAAAGTAATAAGAAGTAGAGTTAAAACTCTTTTTTTAATCTCTTTCATAATGCCAACATTCTACACAAAACTCTATTAGCTAAGCGTTAAGATGCCAAACTATATCTCAATCCTAAAACAAGCCCCATCTTCATGGTTGCTTACACTCAAGCTCCCGCCTAGATGCTCTTCTATTATCATCTTTGACATATAGAGCCCCAAACCTGTTCCATTGTGTTTATCTTTTGTAGAGAAGTATGGCTCAAAGATTTTCTCTTTTATAGCCTCATCAATCCCTCCAGCATTATCACAAACTTCTACTACTAGTTTCTCTTTTTGGCATCTTGTTTTGATGGTTATTTTAGGATTTTTTATCTCTTTTTCTACTAAGATATCTTTTGCATTTTTTATAAGATTTAACATAACTTGTATAAACTCATTTTTATATATATGAGTCAAATCCCGCCCTTGAGTATCTAACTCAAGCTCTATACCACTAAGTTCAAGCGACTTTTGCATCAGTGCCACACTTGTATTTACTACATCACTAACAAGCACAAATTCTTTTGATTTATCTGGTCTGAAGTAGTTTCTAAAATCATCTATGGTTACAGACATAAACTCTAAGATGCCATTTGCTTCAACTAACTTCTCATCAAGATACTCTTTAGTAAGCTCTTTATACTCATAAGCTGAGTCGATGTTCATAATCAAGTACGACATCTGATTTAGAGGTTGTCTCCACTGATGGGCTATCATACTTAACATATCTCCCATCTCTGCCATCTTTGACTGCTGGATTAGGATCTTATCTTTTTGTCTTTGCTCCCTTAATCCATCAGCAACTCTTTGCTCTAGTGATTCATTTAATCTCTCAAGTTCATCAGCTCTTCTTTGCACCTCATCTTGGTACTCTAAAAATATACTATTTATCTTTCTTGAGAGAAGAAGTGAGAGAACAACTACAAAGATAACAATAGCCGCAGATGCACTTAGGATAAAGTCTAGTTCATTATCTAGCATCTGCTCTAATTGAGTCTGTTTTTCTAACTCTTTTTTACTCATCTTAGATGTCTCAAAACCATAAACCAAGTACCAATCAAGCGGCTCATAGTACTTAGAGTAGTAGTAAAAATTATCTAAGGTATCTTTATGCCACTTTGGCTCTTCTGAGAGATTTGTAGATATAAACTCAAGTGAGTTGTCTCCTAAAAAAGATGACATTTTTTTAGATAAAAAGATAGGATCTTTTGCTTCATACAGGCCCATGAAATCGGCTCTATCCATAGGTATGCTCTTTAGCATCTCTAAGAGCTCAAACTTTAGTGAATCTCTTTTTGTTTCAACATTTATGGATGAACCGATATAGTAGTTGTAAATATTTAGGTTTTTAACATAAGTTATATAGTTTTGACTTTTCTCATAAAACTCACTCTCTAAAAAACCCTCTTGGTTCTTTCTTACTTTTTGTATCTCTTCTAAGATTATAGCTCTATGGTTTGCATCTTCATAAGCTAAGACATTTTTTTGAGATAATCTTAGGCTTCTAGGAAGAATGTTTTCCCCATCAAAGCTAACCATAAAAATAGGACTCTTACCCGTGTTAAATGCCATCTGAGAATCAATAATGCGCTCTTTTATCTCTCTTGCTGGCCTTTTCATATCATACTTTTCATAGATATATCTAGCACTATCATAAGCCATATCAACGCTCTGCTTTAACTCTGTTTTTATACCATCAACTAAACGATTTGTTTTATAGTCAAAGAGTAGGTTTAACTGATCAACCCAAATCTCACTCTTAGCTTTTTTAGACTCTATATGTTCAGCTATAGATATCTCTTTTACTTTTTTGAAATAAGCGTTTACCTTATCTATATAAAAAGTAGTTATAAAAAAACTAGCCGTCAGTACTAAGGCTAATGGCACTACGACTATAAGATACGAGATTACTCTTTTTTCATTTATCTTCATTTTTACTCTTCACTTACTAGATTTAACTCTTTTTTAGGTTTTAATCCCAGCTCCACAAGATTCTCAGCCCGTTTTATAATGTTTCCTTTGCCACTTTTAAGCCTTTTCATAGAGATATCATAGGAGTCTTGAGCCTTTGATAGATGCTCTTTTACCTTTAGCATCTCATCTACAAACAAAACCAGTTTATCATACATCGCTTCAGCCTCACTCACTATTTTTTGGGCATGGTCTTCTTGATGTTTTGTTCGCCAAATATGCTCTATGGTTCTAAGTGTCACTAATAGTGTAGATGGTGAAACTACTAAGATATTGCTATCGTAAGCACGTTTAAAAAACTCACCATCTGACTCAAGCGCTAGAAGAAAAGCTCCTTCTATTGGCATAAATAAAAGAGTAAAATCAAGTGTATTTACACCCTCTAGCGCATCATATTTCTTAGCACTAAGCTCTTTTACATGCGTACTTATTGAGTTTAGATGCTCTCTTAGAGCCTGAGTCTTTAGCTTAGCATCATCCTCTTTTACAAACCTCTCATAAGCTACAAGAGAGACTTTAGAGTCTATGATGATATCTCTTTGCTGTGGCATATGGATCACCACATCAGGGCGGTAATTTTTGCCATCATCAGACTTTAGACTCACTTGTGTTTTATACTCCATGCCCTCTCTTAGTCCTGATTCTTCTAAGATTCTAGCCAAAACTATTTCACCCCAGTTTCCTTGGGTTTTATTCTCGCCCTTTAGAGCATTTGTAAGATTTAGTGCGTCTTGTGAGAGTTGCGCATTCATCTCTTTTAGCCTTACTAACTCATCTTTTAAGAGATGTCTCTCTTTTAGCTCATAGCTAAACTGCTCTTTTGATTGGTTTGAGAAGTTTGTGATTTGCTCACGAAAGGGACGAAGAAGCATCTCAAAATGCTCTTTATGTGTATGGTTAAAACTCTTTGATTTTGTCTCAAAAATCTCATTTGCTACAAATCTAAACTCTTTTGATAGCTCCTCTTTTGCACTTTGGAGCATCTCTATCTTCTCTTGATGAGATTTTATGTTTTCTTCATATCTACTACTTAATATGGCGTATTTCATCATTATGTCATTTTTAGTTTGAAGGGCAGAGATATATAAGTATAACAACACCAATGCAAAAACACCACAAATAAGTAAAAGAGCTAAGTATAAATCCATCTTTGAATAATCCTAAGTTTTATTTGATTAAATTGTACATTGTTTGTATTTGAATTGTCTTATAATAAGGCAAAATGACATTTTTTATGATAAAATCACTCTTATGATCCAGTGGCACGAAGGTCTAAGTCTTGGCGTAAAAACTATTGATGATGACCATAAAGAACTCCTACTTATTATTAACAGACTCTCAGAAGCTCTAAGAGACGACAATGCTCAAGAAATTATAGACAAGACATTTGATGACTTAGAAAAATATATCATAGAGCATTTTCATAAAGAAGAAACACTTCTTAAGAGATGCAACTATGAAGATATACAAGAACATATAACCCAACATAGAGAGTTTAGCAAAAAAATCCCCGAACTAAAGGCTAAACTAGCCGATGTAAAAAACAGTGCTAGTGCGCAAGAAGTAAGCTACTTTCTCACAGACTGGCTTTTTAACCATATCATAGAAGAAGATATTCCAACTATTAGTATATATGAACAGCATGGCTTTACAAAACAAAAAAAGAGCAATAAAAAGAGTTTTATCTCTAAAATAACAAAAAAAACTATAGAAAAATTTAGTTTTACAAAGAGAATCTTTCTCTCAGCCATTATCCCACTACTAGGGATGCTTCTTTTTGGAACTATTATACTTTTTAATAACTTTACAACATATATAAACATGAAAAACACATCTTTGATCACTCAAATAGTTTCAAGTGTAGACAGAGTTGTTCACGATATGCAGATAGAGCGAGGGCTAAGCAGTGGGCATATCACCTGCATCAACAGTAAATTTAAGGACTCTCTAAAAAAACAAAGACTTAAGCTTGATATCTCAGCAAAAAGATTTTTAGAAGAGATCAAACTAGTAAACATAAAGCGTATTGGCGTGATACAGCCACATATTAAGACATTTCAAACGGATTTTTCATCCTTAAAAGAGCTAAGAGAGAAAATAGATGCAAAAAACATTACCCAAGAGCAAGCGATAGAATCTTATACCAAAATTATAAAAAATATCCTAAGCATCACACCAAAAATAGCCTTTTTAAACTATGACAGAGAGATATCCTCTAGCATCACTACACTCTCTTCTTTGCAGCACCTAAAAGAGTCTCTAGGACAGCAAAGAGCCTATGCCATTATACTTATAGAAAACAGAGGTGGTACACTAGAAGAGTATCTAAACTTTGCAAAACTAGATGGAACTCAGGAGTCTTTTTTAGAAACATTTAAACAGAGTGCATCAGAGTCACAAAAAAGTGTATGCAACTCTATCAAAGCTTCAAACATATCAAAAAAAGTAGATGAGTATAAACATAGTATCTATCTAAGAGAGGTTTCTTCTCTTAATTCACAAATCTGGTTTGATTCCATGACAGAGCTTATAGATAATATAAAGGTTTTTGAAGACACACTTCTTCTAAAAATAAAATCTCTAGTAGATGCTAGTACGAACAATGCCATAATAAATCTCCTCTTATGGCTATCTTTTGCTACTACTATCTTGATATTTACACTCTCAATGCTCTATACTTTTAGAACAAGCACAAAGTATCAAATACACCAACTCACAGATGCCATGAGAGATTTAGCTAAAGGAGGAAGGTCACTTAGACTCTCTCCTATAAATATAAACAGAGATGAGTTAGCTTTTATGTACGATGCTTACGAGACAACTAGGCAAAAACTCCTAAAGGGTGATATCTACACCCAACTCTATCTAAACAAAAAAGAGTTCGAAATTCAGACTCAACAAAGGCACAATCTTAAACTTCAAGAGATGGCATTTGTAGATCCACTTACAGGTGCTATGAACCGCCGTAAGTTTGATGAGTTGTCTCAAATTGAGCTAGAGCGTTCAAACCGCTATAAAAGTGAGCTAAGCTTTTTAATGCTAGATATTGATTACTTTAAAAAGATAAACGACACTTACGGGCACGATGCTGGTGATGAAGTGCTAAAACACTTCTCTAGCATTTGTTTAAGTATGGCGAGGAGTTTAGATATTGTAGCTAGGATTGGCGGTGAAGAGTTTGTGGTGATGCTAAGAGAGACTGACTCTGAGGGTGCTCTTATCTTTGCTGAGAGATTCCGTGAAAAAATCTCTACTTCAGCTGTGAAGCATGATGGTAAAAGTATAAAATATACTCTAAGCATAGGCATCTCTTCAAGACAAGATAATGATAAAGATGTAAAAGCAATCCTCCAAAGAGCGGATAAAGCACTCTATGGGGCTAAAAACAGCGGGAGAAACCGTAGTATGATCTACTAAACTTACGCTTATTATCGAGTAAGTCCACTTCAACGGCAGGAGCAAAGGTAGATTGCAACCTATAATCATAGAGTATGCCATTGGTTAGCATAGCTGAAAATATCCAAAAAACTTTTTCGAGAGATATTTAAGTATCTTTCTACACAATATAAACTTAAATTATCAAACATATAATCAACTTCAAGCTAAATTATGTTTTACTTGGATATAATCCGCCAAATAGTTTAAGGGGAAGGTGCTTTGCGTTTGGCAAAATTGTATCATCTCCTTAATTACAAGGATAATGATGCAAGAAAATGCACAAACAGAACTAAATGTACCCGTAAAGGAGAACCTAGTCACATTTGATGACTTAGGTTTAAACAAAAATATGCTTAGAAGCGTAAAAGAGGCTGGTTTTACAGTACCAAGCCCAATCCAAGTAGCTGCAATCCCTTTCATACTAGCAGGTAGAGATATCGTAGGTCAAGCTCACACAGGAACAGGTAAAACTGCTGCCTTTGGTCTTCCTGCGCTAAATAACATCGACGTTAACGCTGGAGTTGAGATACTCGTTATCACTCCAACAAGAGAACTTGCTACTCAAGTAAGTGATGAACTTTTCAAATATGGTAGAACAATCAACGCTAGAACTGTTACAGTTTATGGCGGAAGCTCTTATAACAGACAGATAGACCTTATAGACAGAGGTGCAAGCATAGTTGTTGCTACTCCAGGTCGCCTTTTAGATATCCTCAAGAAAAATCTAGTAAAAAACTTTACACCAAGCATAGTTGTTTTAGATGAAGCAGATGAGATGCTAGATATGGGATTTTTAGATGATATCAATGAGATATTTTCTTATCTTCCAACAAATCGTCAAACTCTACTATTCTCAGCAACAATGCCAAAGCCTATAAAACTTCTAGCAGAGAGAATTTTAAACAATCCTGAGTTTATTTCTATAACTCAAGGTGAGACAACAAACACAGATATAGAGCAACTTTACTATGTTATCGAAGAGTCAGAAAGAGACGATGCTATCATCCGTCTTATGGATTCAGAAGAGACTACAAAGTCAGTTGTATTTTGTAGAACAAAGAGCGAAGTTGATAGACTATCAAATGTTCTCTCAAATGCTGGATACTTAGCAAATGGACTTCATGGAGATATGGAGCAACGCCAACGTGAGACTGTTATCAAGGGTTTCAAATCAAACTCTGTAAAAGTTTTAGTTGCAACTGACGTTGCTGCTCGTGGTATCCACGTAAACAATATCTCTCATGTTTTTAACTACCATATCCCTTTTGACCCAGAGTCATATGTTCACCGCATCGGTAGAACTGGCCGTGCTGGAACTAAGGGTAAAGCTATCACACTTTTAACTCCACTAGAGTTTAAAGAGCTTCAACGCATCAAGCAAAAAGTAGGAACTTCAATGGCTCACGCTTATGTTCCAAGTAAGACTGACCTAAGAAGTACTACTATAGACAATCTTGTTAAAAAAGTAGAAGATCACAAAATCTACGATGAAGCTCATAAAGTTCTAGATAAGCTTCGCGAAGATATAGATGAAGAGCAGATGGCCTATAAACTTATCTCTATGCTACTAGATCAGCAAGATATAAAGGGACCAAACAACATTGGTATCCCAGCTGAAAAAATGGAAGCAATTCTAGCAAGAGCTTCTCAAAGAAATGACTCAAGAGGAAAGGGTGGCCGCTCAAGAGGTGGTTCATTCCGCTCTAACAGTAGCCGTCCATCAGGCCAAACAGATAGAAATCGTTCAGGCGGATACCGTGGAACTACAAGTCGTGACAAAAACCGCTCAAGCAGAGCTAGATAAAACTTACAAATACCTCCAATTTACACCCATTTTCAGTAGCCTCAAATATATTTGAGGCTACAATTTTCCCAACAAGCAATACTTCTAGGAATGCTAACTAAAGGCATTTTCCACTATAAGCTATGTACCACAAGGCTTTAAAATCAAAGCACACTTTACAAGTCATATCTACGAGATTCATCGTGGAGAACGCCATTGCTTAGCGTTCCTAAAAACCTCGTTTCCTAAAGAGATGCGAGGCTTTAAAGTCACAAGGACTTTCGGAAGCGATGCTTTAGCTTCGCACACAGTGAGGCTTTAAAATTTGAAATAGCTTTCGGATGTGATGCTTTAAAGTCGCAAGGGCTTTCGGAAGCGATGCTTTAGCTTCGCACACAGTGAGGCTTTAAAATTTGAAATAGCTTTCGGACAAAAGAGATGAGAATAAGAAAACAGGAGAGGCAACTATG
>Ga0265294_10009160_pt1 | contig 11453 bp, 12 predicted proteins | sample MunlanPumphouse3_FD_192504 | JGI IMG/M metagenome (GOLD analysis project Ga0265294, IMG submission 192504) | Groundwater microbial communities from a municipal landfill in Southern Ontario, Canada - Pumphouse #3 | ecosystem: Environmental > Aquatic > Deep subsurface > Groundwater | place...
GAATGTTTGGTATGTAATACCAGCATCGATTGTTACTAGCAAAAAAATAACAGTGTATCCAGATATTACAAATTCAGCAGCTAAATATGAATTTTATAAAGAACGTTGGGAATTATTGAAACAGTAGCGAGGCAATATGTCAGATAAAAATATTTTAGTGAATAGTCAGGGACCATTTAATCCTAATGGTTCTGGAATGGTTACGGGATTTTCGAAAGCAATTTATCCGATTTGTGCAGAATTGGCGAAGACTAATAAAGTTACACACGTTTGTCATGATTATCAGGGACTAGATTTTATATACAACGGATATAAAGTGGCTAGAGGAAATAAAGATTTTAGTACGTCTGCATATGAAGTTAAACTTCATGTGGAAAGCGAAAAACCAGATGCGCTATTGGCCTTAAACGAACCGTGGGGAATTAGCGCATTTCAGGATATTAAATTTGGAGAGACTAAGCTTGTTTATTATGTTCCTATCGATGGATACCCATGCGACAAAAATGTACTGGCCTTAAATCCAATTATAGATATGTGTGTTCCTATAACAGAATTTGGAAAGAAGGTATTGACGTCGGCCGGTATTGTTTGTGCGGATCCAATTCCCCATTCATACGATCCGACATTTTACCATAAAGTATCACCAAAGGAACGAACAGCACTTAGAATTGAATATGATTTAGAGGACAAATTTGTTGTTGGTTTTGTCGGTAGATTACAGGAACGCAAAAATATTATGGCCTTAATGGTTGCATTCTCTAAGTTTATTGCCGATAAAGACGATGCATATTTGTTCCTTAATATGGAACTCGACATGACATATGCTGACTTCGATCCTGTGAAATTAGCTAAGTGTCTTGGTATCGATGGTAGAATAATGATTCAGAATAAGAAAGTTACAGAACAACAGATGGGTGAAATATACAATTGTTTTGATGTATATATTAATACTGCATGTTCTGAAGGATTTGATATCCCAATAATGGAAGCTCAAGCATGTGGTGTACCATGTATTACATCTAATTATTCTGGACATGCAGAATTAGTTAATGGCCATGGTGGACTGATTAAGATCGATGCATATCAGGAAATGGCAAATGGTATTAATTGGGCCTTTGTTGATATTGATGATACTGTTAGATTGCTGAATGAATTTTATAATTCAACCTCACTCAGACGTAAGGTTTCAGATATTAACGTAAAATGGGCTAAAGGATATTCTAATGAAGTTATTATGCCTAAGTGGAATGCATTGTTTGAAAATTTAGATGATGAAGTAGAAGCGATTCGTTCACAGGAACCGATTAGACATATGGCGATTTAAATGGAGGCTTAGTTTATGTTAAATTCACAAACAAAGATCTTATATAACTCCGCGCTCTGTCAATCTGGTTATGGTCAGGTTGGTGCGGATTTCTTACAGAAACTATATTATAATACAGGATTAACAAATATTCGTGTAGAAACGGATTGGCGAAGTCCATATCAAGCACATGGTCCAGAAGTTGCGAATCTTATAAACAAATTAGGTACTACAAATTTTGATTCACCAGAAATCGTATATAATCTTTGGAATCCAATATGCGCAAAAATGTATGATATTAGTGTACCGCACATTATAGAAACTGTATTTGAAACTAATATTATTCAGAAAAATTGGGTTGATATATGCAATCAATTTGATCAGACATGGCTACCATCTAAGTTTTCATTTGATGCATTTGAAACATCGGGTGTTGTAAATTGTAAATTACTTCCGTATGGATTTGAATTTTGGGACTCAAAAGAAGTTATACCGAAGATTATGAATGATACCAGATATAAATTTTTATTCATTAATCAGTGGTCAGAGAGAAAGAATGCATATGAAACTGTCGAATCGTTTTGTAAAACATTTAAAAGGAATGATAATGTTGTATTATATATAAGATCGTTTGTATTAGGTGGCCTTGGGCTTACAAATGACGATATATATAAACAGATAGCCGAAATTAAAAACCGCTATCCAGACAGTCCGCAGATTATTTTACTTGATTTCTTTACAGATGATAAACTTCCAAAATTATACAATTCTGTTGACTGTTTAGTATCTTGTTCGGCTGGTGAAGGTGTTGGACGAACTATAGTAGAAGCAATGTCACAGGAACTCCCTGTAATTACGACAAATTGGTCGGCAATGACTGAGTATTGTACAACAAATAATTCATTCCTTATAGACTATGATCTGGTTCCAGTCAACGTACCAAAGGCCGTAGCAAAATTATATTATTTCGAAGAACCCGGTATGAAGTGGGCGGCTCCAGATTTCGATCAATTCACAGATTGTATGAAGGCACTTGTGGCAGATCCAGTGATAGGTGTGCGTAAAGGTAAGCAAGCTAGTAAAGATGTGCGCGCGCAGTTTGATTGGGAAAAATGTTTGCCACCACGTATTAAAGCGATGGAAGAGGCGGTTACATTATATGAGTGATAATCAAACTATTACACTTGGTATAATTACATATAATGAGGGTAATGATCTTGCATCATTACTCGCGCAACTTTCTTCATATGTAGATGAAATAGTTATTGTGGATTCTTTCTCTACAGATAATACAGCGGATATTGCAATCGAATATAATGCTAAATATATTAATATGAAGTTTGATGGAAGTTTTTCTAATCTACGCAATAAAGTAGTTGAAAATGCTACTTCAGATTATATTTTAATGTTAGATTGTGATGAGCGTTTAGAAAATCCAGATGCATTTTTTGCTAAAAATTTTATAGCTGATGCATATATGTTACCCAGAAAAAATTATATAGATGGTAAACAAGTTAATGTTGATAATTTAGACTGGCAGGGTCGATTGTTTAAGAATAATGGTAAAATAAAATATTATCTATCAGTACATGAATTATTAACGGATTATAATTCATTATATAAATTACAGGACTATATCATACACGATAAAAGTATGGAAAAGCTTATAAGCAATGACACGCGATATAAAAAGATAATAAGTAATAGTGAGGGTTTTATGAATAATCTTGATATGGCAGATGATGATATCTTTAAAGGTTGGTATTCCTATGAGAAGTTCCCAAATGGAGCTGCGTCCAGATGGTGTTCAGACAATGGTACTGTTACGTTCGAATGCGATGATCCGGCAACACAAGCTATAGGTATTTATATTTCTACTGTTGGAAAATTTAATAAAGCTAGATTTACGGTCAAAGCTGGCAGAAAAGTAGTCGGCAAAATTGAAGTTGATGTAGAACGCGGTAAGGTATTTATACCAGTTAATGTTTCTGAATGTGCACCATGTACTCTCACATTAAATATTAAATGTTGGGATTTACTAGAATTTATACCAGAACCAAGGACCCTCGGTATTTTTGTAGATAGTATTTGGTTAGAGCAACCGGGGAAGACTGGTACATTAAAACTTATTTTTGATAAAGAGGCATCATTCGAAGTGAAAGGTGATATACACGATGATTGTATTATACAAAATATAATTAATTCTGGGTATTGGGAAACGGCAACTCAAATGGTGATTGATAAATTTGTAAAACCAACAGATGTGTGTTTTGATGTAGGAGCTAATATAGGATCCATTACAATACCACTTGCTTATAAAGCCGAACAAGTATATGCCTTTGAAGTTGGTAGCATACCAATGGGATATCTTCGTCATAACATACTTAAAAATAATATCACAAATGTAGAAGTTATTCGGGGTGCTGTTGCCGATAAACCGGGTAAATTACACTACTACTATACATATCCAAATGTCGGTGGAAGTTTTGTATCAACAGAAATTGTGGATTGCGGTGCACTAACTGAAGACATAGATTCACTTACACTAGACTCTGTTGCTACTAAACTAAATGCAGTAGACTTCATCAAGATGGATATTGAAGGATATGAACTTAATGCTTTACTCGGTGCTAAAAATCTATTATCAAAATTTAAACCAAAGCTGCATATTGAATTTAATCCAGTAGCATATAAAGAGTTACATGGTACTGAAATTAAACCATTATGGGACTTTTTAGCTAAAGAATATGAGTTCATATATGTAGTTAGAGATGATAATTTACATAGAGTATCATCATATGAAAACATTATGGCTGGAATAGATAATAAAACTAGAACACTAGAAGACCTTTTGTGTTTACATGAATCAATAGATATAGAAACAATGGAGATTTAAATATGACAATCATAATCGAACAAATTTTAGCAGGAGCAGCAGCCGGCGGCGCAATCGTTGGTGGCGCAGTATATGGATATCTGCAGCGCAAGGCAAAGAATGTATCTGAAGAGGAACTCGAAGTTATCTTCATTAATGTTATGGCAGCTGTTGCGGATGGCGAACTTAGTAAAGAAGAACTAAAAGACGTTATCAGTGGAATATTTCTGGCAGCTAAGAATTGAGGGCGCATGACTGCTACATTTGTGATCCCAACTAATCTGTTGGGATCTACTGATAATGAAATATATGTTAAAACTACAGACGACGGTAGTACATATGAGTTATTTGATACCATACCTGGGTATCAGAAAGAATATATGTCTACGGGTATTGCAACTTCTAGCTTAATAAAAGTTGGTACAACTAGCGTTACAACATTTGAAAAAGATTTGATTGCTAGAGTGCGGTTACTTTGCCAAATTACCGATACAGATTTAAGTGACGATTCCATTGTTGCTTATGTACCAGTTGCTAGACGTGAAGTATTACTTGAAATTGCGCAGTATAAATATGGAGAACAATTAAGTCTAATAATCGACAACTATTATACACTTCCGAATAAATACCTGTTTGATTTTAATTGCGGCGGCGTTATATCACCTCTGGATATTGAAGTGTTCAAACAGACGCTTCCACTGTATGTATTCACAACTAAAGAGCCAGTAACTATTATAGATATGAATGTTAAAGATGGTTGGGTTCAATTAGATACCGAACTAACTGGTAATGAAATTCTCAAAATTAATTATTACTATCTACAGCGTGACGCACAATATGATGATATTATTACACTCTTAGCTTGGAAAATAGCAAGTCTTCAATATGCGGCCGCGTATACTACATATAGCACCGGAATTGGCACTGATACTAGTCAAGTTAAGATTGGTGACATTACAGTTAAAAGCGCAGCAGAATCAGCGTCCATAAACTTTATAAAAGATAGAATGGCAAAATCTGAAGCACAATTTAAAAAAGCTGTCGCCTATTTTAAACAAGGATTCTATAGAGTTAAATGAGTACATAGAAAAGTTTAAATACAACCCTTTTCTTTGGAGAAACATATATATAGTAGGAGATACCATGATTTATGATTTTACAAATTCGATACGCGCTATCGGGCAACCACTTTATAGAATTATTGTGACTGATATGCTCGATAGTAATGGATTTCCTACTAAGGGAATCGCTTCTGGTTCCTTATTCAGTGGTTCGCTGCAGCCTATGACATCTGAGGAAGTGGCTAGATATCCAGTGGGTTATATAAAAACTGGCAGTATGAAGTTATACGCTTCAACTACTGATGTTGAACTAATGCCATTAGATTTAGTAAAAGATGTCATTAATCGTTATTGGTGTGTTAAGGCTATAGACGATTGGGAACTGGATGGTGGATATAAAAAGTATATTTTAGAACGGGCGATCCTCAATGGCTAAAGCTATTGACTTCGATCAGTTAGGATCCTTTCTCGCTGCCGTTGTAAATAAAACATGCGCCGCTACAATATACGAATACTCAATCGGTGGTGCAAAGGATATAGCCGAAGCATGGGCTAATCAGATAATTGAAATTATTAGAAATCCAATGCAACACGGTATCGAGGAAAAGAATTTAGATTATGCTCCATATCGTACATTATTTGTAGAGTCTGGAACTTTATTCGAAAGTTTATCTATGGAGGTAACAACATTTGTAGAAGGTAACAAAACACGAAGCGCTATTGCATTAACGATAGATGATAGTGCTATAGAACCTAGAACTAAGGAACCTGTAGCAAATGTTCTTGCTTATATTTCTTATGGTGTCAATGCTGGCGTTATTAATATTCCTGAGCGTCCGGTGTTTCAACAGGCTTTAGAAGAAATAGGTATAGCAAGAGTAGCTAGATTAGCATATGATGACGTGCGCACCAGAATGAAACAAGGTGTCGTAGCTAAAGGATATGAAGAATCTACCATAAGAAAGCGAACGCGCGGAGCTACATTTGCTGAAGAATTAACTAGACATTCAAAAACCGTTCGTAATGATCATATAATTGGTAAATTTATAGTAAATGGTGAAAATGTAGACTTTCAATGGGAAGTGTCATAATGATTCCTATAGCATATAAAGCATTACTACGAAATAGTTTACCAAGTACTACAGTCGATGGACGATCGATTGTAAAAGTATTGGAATCATTTGCACTGAATAAATACTCTAATCCTATCATTGGAATAAATTTTCTAAATGAATGGACTGAATATTATAACTCAGTAGATCAGTATTTTACAATAGTAGACGATGATCGATTTAGTATTGCTAAGTATTATTCTACTAGGATTAGATTCACTGTTGTAGCTGATGATTTAGCTGAAACAAATAAAAGTGTAACATTAACGATTGAAGATGGAGTGTTAGAATACACGATTGAATCACTGCCTTCAATAACTTCAATAGTTTCAACTGATAGTACTACTGCATGTCATTTGAATACAACTGGTACCGGTGTAGTATTTAATACACTTCCAATTGAGGATACAGTAACCATTGTTTATAATAAAATGGCACGTGGTTATATAGCAGCACACTCTATTATGCAACAGGCCATTGAGTGGATGGAGTTATCATTTGGTGACACGTTTAAACCAATTAATGGTTTTATTGTCGATCGCGGATCTATTGCTAATATTTCTAAGTTAGTTGGGAATGATCTACTTACAGTACTGAGTTATGACTGTGTAGTTGCTTGTAAACATACAATGACAAAAACGGTGTCTAACGGATTTGTTCCAGTTAGTTCTATAGATCTTTATGTTCCGTGTACTATCACAGGAACAGATGAATAAATAAAAATACAAAGAAAAGAGGAAAAAATATGCAATTCGTAAATATAACTGTAGATACAAGTGGTTTGTATCAGGTTCCTACTAGTGACAAGGGAACAGTGGCTATTGTAGGCTTAGCTCACACTCACACAGTGGTTGACGGCGAAGTAGTCAAAGAACCAGTCAGGGTTGCTTCTTACGCGGAAGTCCTTACTAAATTTGGTGTTCTTAATGAATCTACTGGTGTGCGTACAATCGCTGAGGGTGATGTGCTTTCGCCAGCTATTAAATTAGCATTTGCAAATGGTGCATCTAGTGTATGGGCAGTTGATGTTAATATCGAGGCTACTCAGGCGAATCTAACGACCGCACTAGACAAGTTGGCAATGAAAGATGTTCAGTGTGTAATGATCGCTAACGCTCCAGCTTCTGACGAAACCGATGATGCTATTCTGGCACTTGCTGCTCATGTTACTGGTGGCACCGCGAATGCTACTGAGCGCGTTGGTGTGTTTATGCTAGCTGCTGGTGATGATGGAACTGGACTTGCAACTACACTCGCGTCGGCAACTGTTACAGGAAATAACAGGCTTATAGGTATCGCGCATAACAACGGTACCTACGATGTGGCCGCTGCGGTATCTGGACTATTATCTAGTCTTGATCCATGGGAATCTCCTGTAATGAAGGCTATTACTGGAATCGGTACTCCAACAGCAGACTTTACTAGTACACAGTTTACTGCTATGGCAACCGCGCAGATTAATCCAATCTTTGATCCGCTGTATTATGCTGGGGCCGCTCTTGTGTTGAAGACTGAGTACACGCTCGGAGATACCTCTGAAGGAATCTATCTTGTGGATGTTAGACGTGTTATCGACGACATAGTTTATAAGCTGAAGATGGGACTTACTATTCCTGCAGTAATTGGTGGGGTTAGAATCAATAAAGCTGGTATGGCAAGCCTGCGTAACTATATTAACAGTATTATGCAGACCGCCGTAAATGCCGGTGAAATTGATTCATTCTCGGTAAATATTCCGGTTGCTACCGCACTTGCAGTAGATGCGAACTCTAGAACAGCTACGCAGGCCGGCCTCATTACAACTGCTAGAACCACCCGCAATGTGGATGCTGAGATTTCAATCGAATACTCTGGAGCAGTTCACACACTTAATATAGATGTATTATTCAGCGCGTAAGGTGATTAAACATGGTAGACTGGAACACAAGATTAGGCGTTAAATTTATTAGTGTCGGTGGAACTGAGATGCCAATCGTACCGATTGACTCTTTCTCTCCTTCGATTGAAACTCCACATGATATCATCCATTCGATTGATAAAGAGAATGTTGGTTTCTCTAGAAAGAATAGATCATTTTCATTTGACTTTACAGTCAAGGCTGTTAATGCCGTAGTTATGAGAGAAATGTTTGCCGCAGCTCTTAATGGAAACCGCTTCGATGTTGGTCTCTATAATACAGATGCCGACAACCATGACGACTGGATTTTCGATGAAATGAAATTTGAAAACTGTAGATTTACTAGTGTTAACCCATCTGAGGTTGACAATGAAGGCGGAGTTCCTACAATGACTTTCAGTGGAATCTGTCTTAATCTTATTGCCAGCAATGCTGGATCAGACACTATTAATGCTGGGAACTAATCGTTCCCTTCTAAATTTTTATGGAGGTAAATATTATGAGTACTATTAAAGCACCAATGTTTGACATTAATGAATTGATCGTGAAGGGAAAAAATCTGGCAAAGGAATATAAATTGCCTGCTGGAACTGTTTATGTACGGCCGCTTACTGACCTAGAAATGAATGAGGCGGAGTCCCTGATGTTCTCAGCAATTCATGATGAATACACGAGAAATTATATGATAGCATCTGTATTCAATGACGAGAAATCGAAAAAGGATGTAGATCCGGCTAAGATTAATGTCAAAGAAATGCTAATGTCTACCACAGAAATCAATATCTATATCGGTTTTTGTGCAATGAGAGATTTCACAACTGGACTGACTTTAGATCTTGTTAGACAGTTAGCTGGTATTAAAGACCTTGCTGAATTTGTTAGAGGGATTAGTGGATATTCCAGTGATATAGAAAAGACGGTGGAAGAATTTCGCACAGACTCCGATGGGAAGACAGCTTGATTTCTTACTCCATTCTGAGAGAATTGGTTATAAGCTCACCGATTCTCTTTCAGAATTAACTCACATACAAATTCTATTTCTTGTAGCGTGTCAGACACTCTACGAACGTGAGTTAAAAGAAATGCAAGAGAATCAACAGAGAGCAAAAACTTATAATCCTTTGACAATTTTGCCTGGTGACCCTATAGACGTTGTTAATCAAAAAATATCACTTATGAACGCGGTACGTTAATATGGCAGCAGACGTAAATCAAAAAGTTAATTTTACAGCACGTTTAACTAATATCAGACAAGTTAGAACTGATATTAAACGAGTGCAAGCAGAAGCACTTCGTTTAAAAAAGATATTAGAACCTGGTACTAGAGACTCTGTAAAATTAACTAAAGATTCTATGAAAAATTTTATGTCCTCTACTGGCAAAGCCAAGGCTGGGGACAACGCAAGTCAACGTGCCGCAGAAGGTATGAAGACTCAAATCAAGAGGTACGCCCAATTAACGCAGTTTGAAGAACAGGAGTTAGCACTTAAGTCTGCGTTAAAAAAGAAAGAAATTGACATAGGACAGTATAGAGAACGATCTGGCGCACTAGAAGAAAAGCGACGTGCCGCAGAAATGAAATATGCTGAGGAGGATGCTAATACAAAACGTAAGTATGAAGCGATAGACTTACGAGAAACACAAAAAACAAATGCTAAGAAGGCTAGAAATGCGGCACAAGAGCAGCAGATAGAAGAACGAAGTCTTCGTAATTCTATTAGAGCCGAAACTAATCTTAGAAAAGCAAATCTAAAACAGGTGTCGAATTATGCGCGCCGTCAGAATGAGACAATTAAGAATTCATTCACCGCGGCATTCTCACTACATATAGTTCAGATGTATCTTGGTCCATTCATACGTGCAATACGAATGGCAATTACAGAGACAATTACAGCATTTGCTGAATTTGACAAGATGTATGCTGATTATCTAGCTAAATCAACAGAATTTACTGACAAGGTTACACAGCAGCAGATTATGTTATCTTCTGTTGGTCAGACATATTCAATAAATGATTATGCTGAAGCAATGGAAAGATTCTCTGCATCTGGTATTGATGTTGCTAAGAATCAAAAAGCAGTTGTAGATGTCCTGCGTACGGCTAAAGTTGCGAACATAGATTATAGTGATGCTTCAAACGGAGTTATCCGTACTATGGAAGCATTCCAGATGAGTATCTCTCAATCTACAGAGATTGTAGATGCCATGGCTAATGCATCGAATGCATCGACTGCAGAATTGGAAGACATGGTTAAATGGTTCGAGTATGCTTCTTCATCTGCATATCAATCAGGATTACAAGTAAAAGAATTGGCAAAATACCTTGGTATCTTATCATCCACAGGTATGCCCGGTGCTGGTGCAGCATTCCGTCAGATGCTCCTTCAGTTTACTAAAGCAGACATTCGTCAGAAATTTAAAGCAGCCTTCGGTTTTACCGAATCCGACTTCCTTGACATGAACAAGGTCATTGGTGTATTGCGTAATTATGTGCAGACTGCGGAAAATCAGGCAGCCGCATCTCAAAAAGTAGTAGCGATGCTTGGTGGTAAAGTTACATCACAGCAGGCATTGAACAACTTGATTAGAGCAGAACCAGGACTGTGGGATCGTGTAACATCTGCTGTTGAAAAGTCTGGTACTACACAACAGTTATATGCTGACGTCACTGATAATACAGCTTCTGCAATTGAACGAATTACTAATAATATTACTATATTAAAAACAGCAATCGGAAAAACGTTTGGCCCACTCATTACGGTGATTGACTATCTAGTTAATGGGATTACTAAATTAGCTACCGCATCACCATTAGCTCAGGGTGCACTCGGACTACTATTAGGTGTGTTCCTAGGACTTCTTGGTGTAGTTACAGCTGTATTTATTTCATATACTACATTACTTGGTATGATTTACGCAGTTAATGGTGCTACAGCTCTTCTGGGGGGACAGACTGATAGAACTACCGTTACTTATAAGACTCTTGGTGCTGCATTACAAAATCTTATACTTGTTATGCGAGGTAAAAGTACTGCACAAGAAATGGAACTCATGCGTAATAATCAATCAATAATTTCAACCACAGAGTTAAATACTATAACACAGAAAATGACAGATACAATGGTTCGTCAAGCCGCGATAATGGCAGAGATGGACGCTGTGTGGGCTAAAAGTAATTTGACGTTTGCTGAGAAAAAAGCATTAT
>Ga0265294_10009164_pt1 | contig 11451 bp, 11 predicted proteins | sample MunlanPumphouse3_FD_192504 | JGI IMG/M metagenome (GOLD analysis project Ga0265294, IMG submission 192504) | Groundwater microbial communities from a municipal landfill in Southern Ontario, Canada - Pumphouse #3 | ecosystem: Environmental > Aquatic > Deep subsurface > Groundwater | place...
CAGAAATAAATTTGGAATAATACTTAATCCTTTAGGAGATCTTAAAGATCAAGCCTTTGCATTTAGTGCAACGCGAATGAAGAATTTTAACAAAGAAAATTGAGAAATCAAATTTCTTTGTTTTTATTTATTTTAAATTCGAAAATAATTATATCTTTAATTTATTAAACGCTTTTACTCCCCATGTAAATAATATCTTAATACCTATAATAGATAATAACAAAATAAATGTAGACAATGTTAAAAATAATAATAATTGATTAAATGGTAACACTAATGTTACTGCTAATACAATGATGGAAATAATCATTGGTACGAACATTGATAGCATTGATGCTAAACTTCTTTTTACTACATATGCTTCATTTTCAAAATCAAACCATGGATATTTTAAATTAACTATTAAACCAAATACTGCAGCTAATAATAAAAATGAAAGTGATGATGCTATAACTATTAACCATACTATTAATCCTAATTGAAATCTTATACAAAATAATGCTGATGCAATAACAATAAATGGTAAATCAATTAATATATTAGCCATTATTTTACTTACTAATACACTTTTAACATCAACTGGTAGGGTTTTGTATAACCACATATTTTTCCCTTCAAGAGATATACTGCTACCTGTTGTTGCAGAAAATGCACATATAGCAGAAAAAACTATTATAATTATACTTGCCTTATATCCAGATAATTCTCCATTTTCAAGCATTTGAACTAATCCCAAATCATTAACAAAAAATATAATTAATGATAATAGCAAAAGTAAAAACATTCCAAAACATGAATTTATTAAATACACTGAAGTATTAAAAACTTTTTTTATTTCTTTTTTTAGCATTACATAATATTGTGAATGAGCATAATACTTTTTACCAACAAATTTTTGTGCTTTTAATTTTTCATTCAATTTTTGATTTATATATGAGTATAACTTTGATACCATAACTACAAATCCTAAGAATAGTATTGTATTTGTAAACACAAATATTAATAAATTGCTACCTGAATAATAGCCTAAAATATTTTTAACATTATATGCTGGATAATAGTATTGTAATGCACCATCTATATCTGCTCCTGGCATTGATAAAGCATTTCCATTCATAAAAACCGTTGGTACTAGTACAAATAGACTTAAAAATACTATAAGCAAAACAGATGTTATTAAACTTGTATATTTGAGCTTTGTTGCAAAAAAACCAACAACTAATGAAATAATGGATGCTAAAATTATTGGAACTATTGGTATAAATACTATAACTATAAATAATAAAACTAAGAACGATGCAGATAAACCCTCATTTATCATATATAATATACCTGCTGGCAACATTATTATTAAATCATAAAATAAATTAACAATATAAATATATATAAGTTTTGCGGATAATATTGTAGCAGATGATACTGGTAATATTGACAACATCTCATAATCTTTTGATTTAAATAATACACTTTCAACTAAACGTATTGTATATATAAACATTACCAAAGCTGCTATTAGCATAAATATTGGCAAAATATATTCTTGCATACTTATTGGTTTAAATTGTGCATAAAACATATTAAAATATCCATAAACATAAAATACAATTAATACTCCTATAAATGAATACAATAATACTCTTTTTATAGCTGTATCGCCTGTTGGCTTTACATTATTCTTTGTTTTATTTAATTTGAATCCATTTAAAAAATTATATTTTAGAAGAGTAAACAAATTATTGTTCATTTATTTCTCCTCCTCTACTAACTCTAAAAATACATCTTCTAAACTCTTATTTTTAACTATTTCATCTGTATTTCCTTCAACAATAATCTTACCTTGTTTAATAATACTAATTTTATTACATAACTTTTGAGCAACTTCCAATACATGTGTTGAAAAGAATATTGCTCCTCCATTATTACACAATTCTTTCATTTGTTCTTTTAAGATATGAGAAGACTTTGGATCTAATCCCACAAATGGTTCATCACATATTAGTATTTTAGGTTCGTGTATAAAGGCAGATATTAATGCTATTTTTTGTTTCATACCATGTGAATAGGAACTAATAACACTAGATAAAGCTTCTTTCATTTCAAACATTTCGGAAAACTTATTTATATTTTTTTCTCTTAATTCTGCACTAATACCAAAAATATCTGATATAAATTCCAAGAATTGAATTCCTGTTAAATTTTCATATATGTTTATTTCATCTGGTATATATGCAATTATTTTTTTACATTCGATTGGTTTATCTTTTATAGATTTACCATCAATTAATATTTCACCTTCATTAAAATCAAGTATACCTGTAACACACTTTATTGTAGTTGTCTTTCCTGCTCCATTATGTCCTATAAAGCCATAAATATCCCCAGCTTCTACATGTATTGTTACATTATCTGCTGCTTTATTTTCTCCTTTATATATTTTAGTTAAATTATTAATCTCTAGCATAATATTTCTCCTATTCTGGTTTACCTAAAAGTCTAAACATATTAGCTTTATAGTCTTCTACTCCTGGCTGGTTAAATGGATTAATATCCAATAAATATCCACTCATAGCAATTGCTGTTTCAAAAAAGTATAGCATTTGACCCATATAGTATTCATTTAATTTTGGAATTCGAATCAAAATATTAGGAACTTTTCCTTTTACATGTGCAATAATTGTTGCTTCCATTGCTTTATGATTAATATCATATAATGTCATACCTTCTAAATAATCTAAACCATCTTTCATGCTATTATCACATTTTTTAACAATATATTCATAATCATCATTTTCAATGTTTAAAACAGTTTCAAACATTATACGTTCTCCCTCTTGAATATATTGACCAATTGAATGTAAATCTGTTGTATTAGATACTGTAGTTAAATATAAACCTTTTCCTTCTTTGCCTTCGCTCTCATTATATAATTGTTTTGTCCAATTGGAAAAGAAAACTAAATATGGTTCGTAATTTACAAGTAATTCTAATTTTTTTCCTTTACTACTATATAATATATTTCTTAATACAGCATATTTATATGCAATATTTGTGTTTAGATCAGCATCGTTTAATAGATTAGCCATATCTTCCGCGCCATGCATAATCTCATCAATATCTATTCCAGTAACAGCTATTGGCAATAATCCAACTGATGTTAATACTGAAAATCTACCAGAAATACCATTAGGAACTGTAAATGTCTCATAATTTTCTTCTGTTGCTAAATATTTTAATAATCCTTTTTCATTATCTGTTGTAACAAATATTCTTTTTCTTGATTCTTCAATACCATATTTTCTTTCAACGATATCTTTAAATATTCTAAAAGCTAAAGATGTTTCTAATGTATTCCCGGATTTAGAAATAACATTTATACAAATATCCTTGTTTTTTATTAATTCAACTAATTCTTTTATATATTTTGAGCTAATATTATTGCCAGCAAAATATACCTTTGTTTCAGAATTTGTTTTTTTAAATATTGGTGTTAATGCTTCAATAACTGCTCTAGCTCCTAAATACGAACCACCAATACCTAATACGATTAAGGCATCAGCATTAGCCTTTATATATTCTACAGATTTTTTTAATCTTGCATATTCTCCTTTATCATAATTCATAGGATATGTAATCCAATCAGTAAATTCTGCTCCTTTTCCTGTTTTATTATGCAATTTATTATGATTATCTTTTACCCTTTGCGCGTATTGATTAATTTCATCTTCTGATATAAAAGGTAATACATTTTCATAATTTAATTCTAAATTTCTCATACTATTCCCCCTAAAAAATCTTTAAGTGTTACATAAATATCCCTGAAAAATATTTCATCGAATCTATACTTTATTCTAAAATATTTACAGTTAATCCTATATTTTAGATTGAAAACTATTTATATCTATTGTATATTTTCGCATTATACATTTAATTAAATATTATACCTATATATAATACATATAACATTACATTTGGAAATCGATAACCTCAGCAACATCTTCAAAAGTATAATAAATTACCCCATTAACTTTTACACCATTTTGAGAAACTACCTTTCCTGTTATATAATTAACTACAAATGTATCTTCAATATCCTTGATTTCCATATTTGTTAAATCTACTGCATTTAATAAATACCAATTACCTGTATTAGATTCACTTGGATATGTTTGTAAATCAATAGTTACTGCATTAGCACTTGTTAGCAATGTCCCTGGTAAAATATAACCTTGTTCGTTATCAAAATTAATTTGTTGTTGTAAAACTTTTGTTTCAACTATTGATACATTAGATAAAAATTTTACAGCCTTTGCTTCATCACTAACATTAACTATTCCTGGAACTGTTAATGCAAAAAGAATTAACATTACAACAATAGTTATAATTAGTACAACCATACTTATACCTTTTTTATCAAAATTATTGTTCATTAGTCTCGTCTGTTGGTTGTTCAAAATTTTCTGTTGATTGTTCAATAATGTTTTCATTTTCACTATTACCTCCATCAATATTAAGTTTTGGTAACTCACTTAAACTTTCATAACCAAAAAGTTTATAAAAATTATCTGTAACCGAATATGTAATTGGTCTACCTGGTACTTCTTTTCTACCGGTTTCTTCTATTATTTCATATTCAATCAATTTATTCATTGAGCCATCAGAATTTACCCCACGAATTTTTTCTATCTCTGGCTTAGTAATATCTGGATTATATGCAATTATAGCTAATACTTCCATTGCAGCATTAGAAATAGTAGGCTTACTGCGAACTTCAAATAGCATATAAATTGAATTATAGTATTCTTTCTTTGTTAATAATGTATATTTATCTTCTATACTTACTAACTCAATTCCTCTATTTGTATATTCGTTTTTCATTTCTTCTAATACTTCTTTAACTTCATTTTGATTCTTTTCTAATATATTTGCTAGTACAGATAACTTAACCGGTTTACCATAAGCAAATAACATAGCTTCTAATTGTTGCTTCATATTTTTGCTCCTTAAAATATTCTTATTATATCTTTAATTGTAACATAAACAGTTAATGCTATTAATAAAACTAAAGTAATAAATGACAATATATTTATTGCAAAATCACTAAACTGTTTTTTCCTATATCTCTCAATTGTATATATTAATATCTTTCCACCATCTAATAATGGCAAAGGTAATAAATTAATAATTGCTAGGCTTAAACTTACAGATGCCATAATAGCAAAATAATCTTTTACTGTATCAGTTTTAGATATAATATCTGATACCCCAACAATTCCAATTAATTCAGCATTTTTATTATTTCCTGTGATTAAATCTATTAGACCAACTATTGTTTCATAAAGGAAATCTGTTGTACCAATAAACGCATACTCAACCCTATTTTGTAATGTATCTTCAACATTTTCAAATAATACTCCAATATAATATCTTGAAGTTTGAATAACTTTTATCTCAGTTTTTACTAATTCATTATTTCTTATAAATTCAACTTGAATATTTTGATCAATATAATTAGACAATTCATTTAAAATGCTTTCATTATCATTCATTTTAATATCATTTATAGATACTAACTTATCACCTAACTTGATATTCTCATTTCGTGATGTAGTTACAATTTGTTCTGTGTTTATCGTAAATCCAGTAGTAATGTAATCTTTTTTGTATGGTTTAACAATTAAATCTATTTGTTGACCATTTCTTTCTACAACAAGAATAACATCTTCTCCTGTATTTTTTACCATTATATTATCTATTTGACTTTTTGTATTAATATTTTTACCTTCAACTTGTATAACTTTATCTCCAACTCTTATACCGGCTTCATCAGCATTACTTACATCAGAAAAACTAATAACATTATTTGATACAAAATTTCCTTGTGCAACTAATACAAAAAACGCAACTATTAAAGCAAAAACTAAATTTACAAATACACCTGCACACAATACTAAATTTTTTTGATACAATGGCGATTTGGAAAATGCACCATCCCTATTATCATCATCTAAATCAACAAAGCCACCAAGTGGCAATATTCTAATTGTGTAAAGAGTACCTTTATGCATTTTAGACCAAAGTTTTTTACCAAAACCTATTCCAAATTCTCTAACTCGCATTTTAAAACACTTAGCTACAAAAAAGTGTGCACCTTCATGCATTATTACTAATAAACTTAACAATAATATTATTTTAATAGCTTGCAATAATATATTTAATATAATCAAATAATCATCCCTTCAAAATTAAAATATAAATAAAGCAAAGAAATATACTAAAGGTATAACAAAAATTGTACTATCAAATCTATCCATTATACCACCATGTCCTGGAAATATATTTCCGAAATCTTTAATACCTGTATATCTTTTAATACTTGATGCAAATAAATCTCCAAATTGAGAAAATATTGAAGCTATAAGACCAAATACTAATATAGCTAAATAACTAATATCCATTTGTAAATATGTATTTATTATATATGTATATGCTAAACATGCAAGAACTGAGCCAAAAACTCCAGCTATAGAACCTTCAATTGTCTTATTAGGACTAAGTTTAGTAAGCTTATGTTTTCCAAAAGCTTTACCAAAACAAAAAGCAAATATATCGCAAAACCATGAACCTAAAAATACATACCATACTACAACTTTACCTGTATCTAATCCACAAATATTTATTAAAAAACTAAATATAAATACACAATATAATAATTGCATTAAAGTTGCTGCTACATCAATAACGTTATACTTATTATGCATAACAACACCTACCATTAAAATAGCAAGAATTGATAAAGGATAAAAAACATATATATATACATCAGATATAGGTATACGAATCATACCTAAATAATCTATTACATTCACAGCAAATAATGCTAAAATAACTAAATATAAAACATCAGATAATGTATTTATTCCTTTTTCTTTCATAGCTTTACCAAACTCATAAACAGCAATAGCCATAAAAGCACAAACAACAATATTAATTACAACAATATTAGTATATAGTATTACAAATATTGTAAAAGCAAATCCAATTACTAAAGATAATATTCTTTTTGCTAACATTTAGGTCTTCCCCCCTATTCTCTATTACCACCAAAATTTCTTTTCCTTTTAGAAAATTCTTCAATTGCTAAATCAATTGACTTTTCATTAAAATCTGGCCAATATTGTTTTGTAAAATACATTTCAGCATATGATAATTGCCATGGTAAGAAATTACTAATTCTCATTTCACCACTTGTACGAATTAATAAATCTACTGGTACACTTGTATCCAAATATTTTTCAAACACTTCTTCATTAATTTTATCTGCTTCAATTTTATCATTAACTATATTTTTTATTGCTCTTAATATTTCTTCTTTTCCTCCATAATTTAAAGCAACATTAAAAACCATACCATTATTTTTTTCAGTATTCTTTGTAACTTTTTTTGCACCTTCTTGAATTTTTTCTGAAAGCACAGATAAATCGCCTATAAATCTTATAGCGATATTCTCATTATTATATTTTTTATCAAAATCATTAATATATCTCTCAAATATGCCCATTAATGTATCAACTTCTTCTTTGCTTCTTTTCCAATTTTCTGTTGAAAAAGCAAATACAGTTAAGTTCTTAATACCTATTTTAGAACAATATTTTGCAACTTTTTCTATAGCATTTCCGCCTTCATTATGACCGACTTTTGTTGGAAGATTTCTTTCTTTTGCCCAACGCCTATTGCCATCCATTATTATTGCTATATGATTAGGTAAATTAGAATTATCTGACTTCTCCATATATCCTCCCTGGTATTTTATATTGATAATATTTCTTTTTGTTTTTTATCAAATTCATTATCAATTTCTTTATTGTATTTATCTGTTAATTTTTGTACTTCATTTTCAGCAACTTTTAATTCATCCTCGGATATTTCAGATTTCTTTTCTAAATCTTTAACTAATTCCATAGAATCTCTTCTAATATTTCTAATAGAAACTTTTGCCTCTTCAGTCAAAGTCTTAATTTCTTTAACTATTTCTTTTCTTCTTTCCTCATTTAATTCTGGAAAATTTAATCTTATAACATTGCCATCATTAATTGGATTAATTCCTAGATCTGCTTTTTGAATAGCTTTTTCAATTTCACCTAAAACACTTTTATCCCAAGGTTGAACTACTATCAATCTTGCTTCAGGAACAGATACACTCGCAACTTGAGTAATAGGTGTTGATGTTCCATAGTATTCTACTTGAATATTATTTAATATTTTAGGATTAGCTCTCCCAGCTCTTATACTTCCCAAATTTTCTACAAATACACTCACACTTTTTTTCATTTTTTCTTCAAACTCTTTATAATTAATCATCATAATCTCTCCTTTATATAAAAAAATAATATATTATGTCTAAAATAATATATCATTTTTAATCTATAAAGTAAAGTATTTTATTTGAATTTAAATATTTATTATATATAAGCAATCGACTTATGTAAACCTTATTACTATAACAATATTTCATATTGATGTATCTGTATCAGATGGACCTTAAAAAATTTTCATTGTCATCCTAAAGTTTGAAAAAATATAATGTATTTAAAATCAATAAAAATCTGGTATGTATTTACAACTTGCAGAACTCATATCTTGTATATACCCATTGTCCATATTATTATCCAACATATATTTTAAAACCTTATTATATTCAATCTTATTTATTTTTCTTTGTAATTCTGGAAAATCTTTTAGATTACCATTTGGAATGTATTGTGCCATAATACTTATCATTATTCCTTGAGGTAAATTATCTTTACACCATTTTAAAACATTAATTGTATTATTAACATTATTGGGTAATATTAAATGTCTAACAATTACTCCTTTTTTTATCATTTTATTATCATCAAAAACACAATCTCCAACTTGGTTATACATTTCTAAAATTGCATCTTTAGCAACATTAAAATAATTAGGTGCATGTGAATATTTTGTTGAAACATCACTACTAAAGTATTTTAAATCCGGTAAATATACATCTACTAAACCATTCAATTTTTTTAAATTATCTATATCATCATAACCACTACTATTATATATAATCGGAACTTTAAATTTATTTTTAGTAAATAATTTTTCTAAAATATAAATATAATGTGAAGGTGTTACAAAATTTAAATTATGAGCACCTTGATTTATTAAATCATTACATATATCTTTTAACTCATCTATTGATACAATTTTACCAATATTTTTTAAATCGCCTTGTGTTATTTTATCATTTTGGCAATATACACATTTAAGATTACACCCAGTAAAAAATATTGTTCCAGAACCATTTGTACCACTAATACAAGGTTCTTCCCATTTATGCAAACTATATCTAGAAATTTTTGCATAATATGGCATTTGACACAATCCTTCACCATTTTCTTCATTTCGTATTTTATTACATTTTCTTGGACATATATTACATGTAATTTCCATTATATTTCACTCTTTCAATATATTTCTTGCTGCAATTAAACCAGTTGCTGCTGCACTAACAATATTACCTGTTTTACCAGAACCATCTCCAATAAAATACATATTGCATTCTTTAATTTTCATATTATTATCTGTAATAATTTCATTGCTAAAAAATTTGATTTCTGGTCCATAAAGTATTGTATCATCAGCATTTACCCCAGGAATAATTTTTTCTAATATTTCCAATCCTTCTAAAATATTAACAACGATTCTATGTGGTAATATTAATCCTAAATCTGATTCAATATATTCACTTAATGTTGGTTGTACAGAATCTTTTGATACTATTACAACTTTATTGTTTTTTAAACTACCTAATCTTTGAAGTATTGGTTTTCCACCACCTAATGCATTAGCAACTTTAGCAATATTTTCACCATATATTCTTGTATTAGAATTATTATTTTCTAATTTAACTTTAGATATAAAAGCAAAATTTGAATTATTAGATTTTATATCTTTTAATGCGTGTCCATTAACACATACATAACCATTATAATTTTCTTTTGCTACAAATCCTTTTGGGTTTGTACAAAAAGTACGAATTTCATCATTATATGTTTTTGTTTTTATAAAAATTGTTGGATCATAAATAACAGATGTTATTTTTTCTAATACATTACTTTTAGTTTCAACTCTTACTCCAACTTCTATACTATCTGAGAAATATGGTATATCATATTTTTCTACTAACCCTTCAACCCATTTAGCACCAGATCTTCCAGGTGCTATAATTACATTTGAACAATTTATATCATGTGTATCATTATTTTTAATATATGTTATTGTAAAATCATCTTCTGCATTTGAATGTACATCAATTACTTCTGAGCTATGAAAAATTTCAACTCCACAAGATAATAAATAATCTGTAAAGTTTTGAATATGCTTAGGTAATTTATCTGAACCTAAATGTTTTTGTTTTATAATTAATAAATCTGCATTTTTTTTATCTATTTGTTTTTCAATTTTTTTTGCTTCATCCATATTACTTGGAAAAACTTCACCATCCATATTAAACTTATTGAATATTTTTTCTGTATCATCAATTATATCTTTTGCATCTTGTTCATCCATATATTTATATAAATTTGTTTTTCCTAGCTTAGGTATAAAATTTAACTTACCATCTGAAAATGTTCCTGCCCCACCATAACCAGATAATATTGAGCATGGTTGACAATTTTTACAGTTTCCACCTTTTTCTTGCATAGGACAATTACGCTCTTTTGCTAATTTTCCTTTTTCCATTATTACAATTTTCAAATTAGGCTTATTAGTTATTAATTCATATGCTGAAAATAGTCCTGCAGGTCCTGCTCCTATAATTATTACATCATATTTTTCCATAATTCTCCTTATTAAATAAATAAATATTAAAATATTAATTTACTATTAAACTATAATACTCCATAAATATATTATATCATTCTTTGTATAATGTCAAACAAAATAAGTTCAAATAAAAATGATTATATATATGTATATAATCATTTTAAAATATATTATTCATGGACAATTTTACATCCTAAATGCTTACCACCTATTACATGATAATGAATATGTTTTACCATTTGACCACCATCGTCACCACAATTAGTTATAACCCTATAACCACTTTCAGATATTCCTGTAATTCTAGCAACTTCTTTTATTGCTAATTGTATTTGACCCATTAATTCTATATCTTCTTCATTAATATCATTCATGCAAGTAATATGTTTTTTTGGTACTACTAAATAATGAACTGGGGCATTTGGATGTGCATCTTCAAATGCAATTACATTATCAGTTTCAAAAACGATATGTCCAGGTATCTCTCTATTAATTATTTTACAAAATATGCAATCAGCCATATTATTCCTCCTTAACTAGTACAGCTTTTATTCTTCTTACACCTGCAGAACTTGCTTCTTCCTTCTTAATTTTAAATGT
>Ga0265294_10009165_pt1 | contig 11451 bp, 11 predicted proteins | sample MunlanPumphouse3_FD_192504 | JGI IMG/M metagenome (GOLD analysis project Ga0265294, IMG submission 192504) | Groundwater microbial communities from a municipal landfill in Southern Ontario, Canada - Pumphouse #3 | ecosystem: Environmental > Aquatic > Deep subsurface > Groundwater | place...
TTGCGGGCTCTTGCAGCCCTTCAGGAGCTCATCGAGCAGGACGTCGGTGGTGTTCTTGGGTCTGGTCATTGGTTTTCCTTCTTGTTAGTCATAGATGACCAGTTACACAGTTATTTGTACACCCTCCCCGTGCATGATCATGTTCATCTTGCTGGTGCGGGCCATGCGATCGTTGGCATCTGTGCCATAGATGCAACGATTAGAAAGATTCCACAGCCGCGACCCTACCCGCTTCTGATCAATGAGCTCCTGCAGTTCGTTGAACTTGTCCTGGAGCTTCTTGGCCCGCTGCGCCTCGGTAAGCGAATTGTCTTTTTCGATTTTGGCCTTGAATTCGTTGTACTCACGGTCCACGTCGGCAAGGATTTTCTCGCGAACGATCTCGAACACCCGGATGAGAAAGCCACCCGAACCACTAGCCGGATCGCAAACAATCTCCCCCTCCTTGGGATCGATCATCTGTACCATGAATTCGACTATGGTTCTCGGAGTGAAAAACTGACCGATTTCTCCCCTAAAAGTACGGCCAAGGAAGCGTTCGAACGCGACACCCTTGATATCCTCGCTGGTATCAGAAAGGTTGTATTTCTCCAACTCCTTGACAATGGCCTCGCCAGTCGCTGGCTTGAGGTTGATGCGCTCATCGTCCTCGAAAATTTTGTCAGCCGCATAGAATCGTTTGGTTTCCTGAAAAAGATTGTCCAGCGGGTTTTCCGCGATCTGGTTTTTCAGTACATCCACGGTAAACAAATTGGTCTTGCTGCGCCGAGTGAGAAGTTGGCGCTCCACATAGACCTTGATGAAAAGTACCTTGGCGATTTCATCGAAAGCTGCTGCCGGGTCTTTCTTTTCCCGGTTTCGGATGATGTTGTGGCATTTGTGCAGCAGGTCGGCAAACTCCTTTTCCTTGAAAGTGCGCAGCTTCGAAAGCAATTCCTTGATTTCCTTATCCGTCGCATCGGCATGGGGAATGTTCTCGATCTCTTCCGTATAGCCCGGCACCTTGTCTTTCTTGACCCGCCAGTATTTGGTTTCACGCGAGTTGTGAGTAACAAAGAACGGCGCACCGCAGATGCGGGCGTAGTTTTCACCCTGACTGTAGTCCTGCGGCTTGATGGTGACGTTATCGGATTTGCACTCGACGATGATGAAGGGTGCGTTGTCGTTTGCCTTGTCCTGAGCGGTACGCCAGATGACGAAGTCGGCGCGGGCGGATGCTGAGCCCCGACCAGTCAGATCCACCTCTTCGGCGATCTGTTCGAGGGCGAAGCCATATTCATTGACTAGCACCAGCAAGTATTCCTGGCGCACTGTCTCTTCGGGTGTTTCCACCAGCCATTTGCTGCGGATGTGACTCCAGATCTTTCTTTTGGCTTCATCCCGTTTGATGCTCAAGGTACTCATTCTTTACTTGTCCTTGCTTGTGTCGGCTTGTCTATGGTTATCCCGTTCTTCTCGCAATATTCCATGATCAGCACCTCCACCATGTTGGCAACCGAGCGATGTTCCCGATTCGCGGCGATGCGCAGTGTTTCCTTCAAGGCGGGCTCGATACGGAAAGTGAGCGTTGCGCTCTTGGTAATCGCCATGGCAGCCTCCCGGTGGCAGGGTGTACTGTAGATGTGCTGCAATGTACAGTAAAACCCGATACGCCCCAAGATCTTGACAAGAAACCGCCATTGAGAGGGGGCTGAATGACTCAGCATCACTCCACTAAGGATTTCTTTCGACAGATACCAAACGCGCTGCTGGCCCCCGACTTTCAGGGACGCGGGCTGTTGGGCGATCTGGATTTCACCGCCATGAAGGGCCGGGTCGCCAATCCGGATTCATGAATCGGGGGCAGGTACGAACGGAACGGAGGTCAGCCGACCTCCCGCCCCTCGCCCGCTTCCTCGTACGTCACGCCGTCGCGAATGTGGTAGATGCGCTGAAAGGTCGGGATGATCTTTTCGTCGTGGGTGACGACGATGATGGCGGTCGCGAACTTGCGGGCCATCTCGTTGAGGATGCGGATCACTGCCATGGCGCGCTCCGAATCCAGGGGCGCGGTGGGCTCGTCGGCCAGGATCACGGGCGGGCGGTTGACCAGACCGCGCGCAATGGCCACGCGCTGTTGCTCACCGCCGGAAAGCTGAGAGGGCATGGCGCGGGCGCGGTGGAGCACGTCCAGCGCAGCGAGCAGTTCCCGCGCCCTGGCGCGCGCCTCGCCGTTCGGCACGCCTGCCAGCATGGGCAGCAGCGCGACGTTGTCGGTGACGTCCAGAAACGGAATCAGATACGGGGCCTGGAAGACGAAGCCGATCTTGTCGCGCCGCAGGGCGCGCAGATCGGGGACCTTCCAGCCGTCGTCGTAGATCACCTCGTCGCCGAGGATCATGCGTCCCGCGGTAGGATCGATCACCGCACCGAGGCACTTGAGCAGGGTGCTCTTGCCCGATCCCGAGGGGCCGATCAGCCCCACCACTTCGCCGGGGGCCACCTGCATGTCCACGCCCTTCAAGGCGTCGACGGCGGTGTCTCCCTCGCCATAGCGCTTTCGCAGCCCCTCGATACGGATGCCTTTACCGTACATTTCAACCCCCTATGGCCTCGGCAGGATCGATCCTGAGCGCCAGGCGGATGGCGATGACGCTTGCCAGCACGCAGATCACCACCACGGCGAGAAAACCCGCGACCGAATCCAACGGCACCAGCAACACGTGCTTTGGAAAGAACGGCGCGGCGAACGTCGCGGTGATCTTGCCCACCACGAAGCCGATCAGGCCCAGCGCGACGGCCTGCTGCACGATCAGTGCGGCGATGGTGCGGTTGCGCGTGCCGATCAGCTTCAGGACTGCAATCTCGCGGATCTTGTCCATGGTCAGCGTGTAGATGATGAAGGCGACGATGGCCGCACTGACGATGGCCAGAATCACCAGGAACATGCCGATCTGCCGGGCGGAGGTGGCAATCAGCTTGCCGACCAGAATCTGCTCCATCTGCACGCGATCGTACACTTGCAAACGTTTCCAGCGTCGAATCGGCTCGGCCACCTCTGCGGGCGTATAGCCCGGCTTGATCTGAACCAGGATCGCGTTGACGTAGTTGTTGCCGACCTGCTCGGCGATGACCGCATCCAGCAGCCCCGGCACGGCGGGCTGGTTCAAGGCCGGATTCGCGGCGGTGCGGCGACGTTGCATGAGGATGGCGTCGTTGTCCTTGAGGAACTGGGCTTCCTGGGCGTCCTTGAGGGGGATGAACACCATTGGATCGCCGTTGGAGGAGACCATGCGCCGGGTCAGGCCGACCACGGTGTAGTGATTGCGGCGAATCCGGATACGGTCGCCCAGTTTGAAGCCCGTCGCGATGTCGGCCACCGCTTCGTAATGGCCGCGCGTGATCTGGCGGCCGGCCACCAGGTACGGCGGCCAGCCAGGGCTGCCGGGCCCGTCGGCGACGATGCCCGTCACCATCGCGCGCACATCGGTATTGCCCTTGCGCACTTGCATGGTGAGATAGGTAACGTTGGCCGCCCGCGCCACCCCCGGCATGGCAGCGATGCCGCGCCAAAGATCGCCATACACGCTGGAGGACTCGGCGTACGGGCCGAGGGTGTCCTTCTGCACCACCCAGAGATCCGCTCCGCTGTTGTCGAGCAGCACCTTGGCGTCGTCCACCATGCCGCGGTACACGCCGGCCATGGTGAGCGTTACCCCGATCAACAACCCCAGGCCGATCCCCGTGAACACGAACTTGCCCCAGGCATGCAGGATGTCGCGCCCGGCCAGGCTGATCACGGCGATACCCCGGGCAGGCGATCCACCACGTGGATGCGGCTTCCGATGCCCAGCGCCTTTTCGCTGTAGACCACCACCTGGTCACCGGATCGCAGTCCCGCACGCACCTGGACGCGGCCCTCCAGATCGCCCGTCCCCAGCGTAATCGGCGTGAAGCGCGGCCTGCCGTCGATCAGCGCCCATACGCCGATCTCCCCGTTCATGCGCCGCACGGCGGCATTGGGAATGACCGGCGCAACGGGCAGGGCGGGAAGCTGCACCGTCACCTCCGCCAGTTCGCCCAACGGGGGCAGCGGGTGCGGCATCTCGTCGAACGTGACTTTGGCCAGGGTCTCCTCGGTCACCGCGTCGGCCGACGGCTCCACCCTCAGCACCCGCCCCGTCAGCCGTTCGCCATTGCGGGAGCGCAGTTCGATGGCCGCCGGCAGGCCGGCGGTCAGACCCGCCGCCGTGATCTGATCGAAGCGCACGTTGATCCACAGACTCACCGGATCGATCACCTCCACCACCGCCTGGCCTGCGACGATGGTGGTGCCGGGATCGGCGTTGCGCGCCGTAACCAGACCGTCCACGGGCGCGACGAGGCGCAGGTGGCTGCGCTGTGCGGTCAATGCCGCGCGATCCGCACGGGCACGGATGAGCTCTTCCCGCGCGGCCGACAGTGCCGCATCGGCTATCTCCAATTCCTGTCGCTTGGTGGTGACCACTTCCTCGCTGGTCAGTCGCGCCGCGTACAGCCGATCGTAACGCCGCGCCTGGGTCTGCGCATGAGCCTGCCGTGCCTCGGCTTCGCGCAGGGCCGCTTCGGCGCGCTTGAGCACGGCGTCCTGGGCGCGCATACGCTCATCGAGATCGACCGCGTCCATCTCGCCGAGGATCTGCCCGGCCTTCACCCGGTCGCCCACGTGAACGTCCAGCCACTTCACACGCCCTGCAACCGTCGGGCCGATTCTGTAGATGTAACGAGCCTCGACCGTTCCGATGCCGAACAGCGCCGGCGCGACCGCCTCTTCCTTGACCGCCGTCACGGTCACCGCTACCGGCGCCAACGGGCCGGATCGCAAGGCCACATGGATGAACAGCGCAAGCAGCGGAGCAATGACCGCGAGAAGCGCCAGGGTACGGCGTTGCCGAAGAAGCCGTTTCATTGCGCGCACCCGATACCGCGCCGATAAATGGCAAAGACCGCCGGCGCCTGCGCGCGCATGCGCACAACATCGCCAGCGAGCAACGACTGCATCACCAGCCCCTGGATGGTACCGATGAAAAGCACGACAGCGGTATCGACTTCCAGGTCGTCGCTCAACTCACCGTGTTGCTTGCCTTGCTCCATCAATGCGCGCAGCCGCTCGCCGTAGCTCCGAAGCAGGCTCTTGGCCACGCGCTTGGCCGGCGTCTCCTCGGCGCGTTGCAGCTCCCCGAACAGTATGCGCGGCACACCCGGGTGCTCGACGATGAACTCAACATGCGCCATGAACATGGCCTCAAGCGCAGCGAGCGGACTGGCATGGGACGCCACGGCCTTATCCAGACGCGCCATCAGCCGCTCCGCCACCCAGTCCATTACCGCCTGCAGGATTGCGTCCTTGCTGGGGAAATGACGAAACAACGCCCCCTGGGTGAGTCCCATGCGCTTGGCGATTGCCGCTGTGGTGATTTCGCTTGGATTCTGCCCGGCGGCCAACTCGACCACGGTTTCGACGGTCGCTTCGCGACGCTCGTCCGCAGGCAGGTGTTTGGGATAAGGGCTCATCGGCACACCTCAAAGTGAGTAATTAATTACTAGCTTATCGGCGCCAAAAAGCTTGTCAAGAAGAAACTGCAACCCCGAAACCGGGGTTCCCGGAATGAGGCCGTCGAAGAACCGCGGCCCGCCCCCACACCGCCGTACGCCCCGCACGGGACTTCCGGCACGGCCTCTGCCAGACCCCGCGCACCCGCAATCGCCCTGAACCCGCTTGGCCGTGCGCTAAGCTCTTAGGGATACGCAGGCACAACCGCAAATTGCCGGCCTCTTGGCGGCCGGCATCGCGACAGTCGATTCTTCGGAGGTGGTTCCATGAGCGTCCAAGATGAACTGCAGGCCACTATCAACGACATTGTGCAACGAGGAAAAGGCATCCTCGCCGCTGACGAGAGCACCGGTACCATCACCAAGCGCTTTCAGGCCGTCGGCATCGAGTCCAATGAAGAGACCCGGCGCGCCTACCGGGAGCTGCTGGTGACATCGGGGGTCGAGCAGTACATCAGCGGCATCATCTTCTTCGAAGAAACCCTGAACCAGAAGGCGAGCGACGGTACGCCGCTGCCCGAGGTGGCACGGCGCCAGGGTATCGTTCCGGGGATCAAGGTGGACAAGGGGCTCGTCAACCTGCCCTTTACACCCGGCGACAAGGTCACGCAGGGCCTGGACGGCCTCGCCGACCGCCTGACACGTTACAAGGAACAGGGCGCGCGCTTCACTAAGTGGCGTGCCGTCTACGCGATTTCCCCCAACAATCCGACGCGCATCGCCATCGAGGCGAACGCCGAGGCGCTGGCGCGCTATGCGGCGATCTGTCAGGAACAAGGCCTGGTCCCCATCGTGGAGCCGGAGGTGCTGATCGACGGCGATCACTCCATCGATCAATGCGCAACCGTCACCGAAGCGGTCCAGCACGAAGTCTTCCACGCCCTGCACCGGCACGGCGTCATGCTGGAATACATGATCCTCAAGCCCAGCATGGTCATCCCAGGCAAAGCGCACCCGCGCAAGGCATCGCCCGAAGAAGTGGGCGAACGCACCATACAGGTGTTCAAGCGCACCGTGCCCGCCGCCGTGCCGAGCATCAATTTCCTGTCGGGCGGCCAGACGCCGGAAGAGGCCAGTGCCAATCTCAACGCCATCAATCACGCCTATCCTAATGCCCCCTGGTTCTTGAGCTTCTCCTATGCCCGGGCATTGCAGGATCCGGTGATGGCCACTTGGCGCGGCAAGCCCGAGAACGCCGAGGCGGCGCAGCAGGCATTCCACCGGCGCGCCCGCCTCAACAGCGCGGCACAGCGGGGCGAGTACACCGAGGCGATGGAACAGGCCGCGTAACCGTGCACGGCGCCGGGAAATCCCGGCACCTGCAGCGCAGGGCACCCCGTTGCGGGTGCCCTGCCCTTTGCAGGGCGATCAGGCGAACCGCGGCTTTTCTTGCGGCTACGTTCCCGCCGTTGACCAACCGGGGCAAAGTGAAGCGGAATGGTGCACCGCGCTCTGGGCAAGGCCGATACATTCATGCCTCGCCAACACTCCTTGCTGCCATTGCCCCGCAACCGCTGGGCAGGCATTGAAACGGCGCACGCTCCCCATCGTTCGACATCATTATGAGGCTATTTCCAGTTAGCTATTAATTTCTCCATTCCACGTAGTTCCACCGACCGACTCCTTGTCGCCAATATAGTGACTGCCTATAGTTACTGTCAGGTCTCTGCGGTTTCCGGTATCGCCGGAGGATATATGCCCCCACGCGCTTCCTGGAAAGGACATCTCAATATTTCCCTCGTCACCATTCCGGTCCGGCTCTATCACGCAATCACCGGCATCAACCGGGTCGAGCTGAACCAGTTGCATGACCGGGGCTGCGGGGCCAGAATCCGGCACGAAACCATATGCCCTCGCCACGGGCGCGTGGAACGGAAGGATATCGTGCGGGGCTACGAAATCGAGCCGGACCGGTACGTGCTGATCGACGACGCGGACCTGGAGCGCATCAAGCTGGAAACCACCCGCGCCATCGAGGTGTTGCAGTTTTGCCCCGCCGACGAGGTGAATCCGGTCTATCTCGACACCCATTACTATGTCGCCCCCGACGGCCCGGTCGCCGCGGAAGCCTTCGCGGTGATTCGCGAAGCGATGCGCCGCACCAATCACATCGCTATCGGTCAGGTTGTCATGGGCGGAAGGGAAAAACTGCTTGCCGTCAGACCGGACGGCAACGGCTTGACCATGAGCGTGCTGCATTACGCGGACGAAGTGCAGGACGCGTCACCCTATTTCGACAACGTCCCGGCGGGCGTTACGAACGAGGGCCAACTGCGGCTCACCGAGCAGTTGATCCGGGGCATGTCAGCCCCCTTCGAACCGCGGGAGTACACGGACCACTATCAGGAGGCGTTGCTGCAGGTCATAAAGGCGCAGCTCGCCGAAGAGGCGGTCGTGGTGGAGGAGAAAAAAGTCCGGCACCTCGCCGACTTCGCCAATGCCCTGGAGCAAAGCGTTGCGGCCACCGGCGCGGAGCTGCGCAAAAAACCTCCCGCCCGCAGCATACGCGTAATCCCCGACACGCAACGCAGAAGGAAGCACTCCTGAATCTCGGGAACCGACCTCAGGCGCCGCGAGCACCATTCCCGCCGCAGCATCCGGGCGGGTGTAACACTACCCGCCCGGGCTGCTCTTTTTGATCTCCCGCGGGCAACGGCCTGCTGCAATCGGCGTACGCCCGCCGCTCCTCCAAGACCAAACCGGCATCGCGATGATCCCCCGATCTGCACGAGTTCCTGGCCCCACTCGCAGGGCGACACGGCAGGCCGCCATGATTGCCCGCAGCGCCGCGCACGATTTGTGAGGAGATGTGCAGACCGGCGCTTTGCCGCTCCTTGCGACGCTGGGTTAAGATCAGCGGCACCAGGATCGCACAAGGGTGGCGAGATGAGCTCCATCGCGAACAAACAGGTCGTGTTCACGGGACGGCTTGCCTCCATGCCCCGCGACGAGGCGTGGGAGGTGGTGCGTCAGGCGGGCGGCACGCCATGCAAGAACGTTACGCAGCGGACCGATATCCTGGTCATAGGCATGGAAGGCTGGCCGCTGCTCCCGGACGGCACCGTCAGCCGCAAGCTGGCCTACGCAGAAAAACTGCGCCGCCAGGGCCACCCCATCTACATCATCTCCGAAGCCGAGTTCCTCGAACTCACAGGCCTTTCCCGCCACCGTACGGAACTGGAGAAGAGCTATCCCGCGCATCAGGTCTGCGACATCCTGAACATCTCCGCCGATACCCTGGCGCGCTGGGAACAATTCGGCCTGGTGCGTCCCGTCGACGGCAAATACGACTTCCAGGATCTGATTTCGGTGCGCACCATCGCTGCCCTGGTCGCCCAAGGCGTCCAACCCGCCACCATCGCCAAGAGCCTGCATGAACTGGCCTCCGTGCTCGCCGTGGAGCGCCCGCTCGCCCAGCTCAAGATCGTGTTGGAAAATCCCAAGGTCCTGCTCGCAGCCATCGACGACGGCCGCATTGCGCCCAATGGCCAACTGGTGCTGGACTTCGAGGGCGGACAGCGGAGGCGCGGCAGCGTGACGTCGGTCAAAACGCCTGCCAGCAATGACGCGCTGACTGCCGAGGATTGGTTCCATATCGGCAGCATGTGCGAAGACGAGGAACGCTTCGGCGAGGCGGTGGAAGCATACCGCTGCGCCATCCGCCTGCGGCCCGACTACGCCGAGGCGTTTTTCAATTTAGGCAACGTCCTGCGGGAACAGGGAGACACGGCAAACGCGGAAGACGCCTACACGGCGGCCGTGGCGTGCGACCCGCACCTGCACTGGGCATGGTACAACCTCGCGGACATCCAGGACGAAACGGGCCGCGTGCAGGAGGCGATCGCCAGCCTGGAGCGCGCCGTGGCCATCTCCCCGACCTATGCCGATGCGCAATTCAACCTCGCCCGCTGTTACGAGAGCGTCGGCCGCCTGAAGGAAGCGCGGGCGCACTGGATAGCCTATTTGCGGTTAGACCCGCACAGCGAATGGGCGAAGATCGCCCGCGAGCGCCTGCGGGCCATTGCGTCGCCTGTTGAGTGAACCTTTTTGATTCACGGCTTCGCACGCAAGAGGCACGGAGACCCCCAGGGCTTTTGGGACACAAGGAAACGCTGCCTGTTCGGCCCGCCTGGTCTCCTCTGCGCACTCCGTTCCACCCAGGTCCTCCGTGCGCGAGATACCCAGCCGCGTAACGGCGCAGCGCGACAGCCACCGCTCAGCTCTTTGGCCCCTTGCCGCGCCGTATGGCCGCCTCTCCGAAGCGATTCTTGATGAGATCGGCCACGGCATCGATGCGGCGCTGCCGCTGCTGCGTCTCCTGCACGAACAGGTCCCCCTGCGCCGCGTCCTCGTCCTCGAATCCGCTCACCCCCATCCCCAGCAGGCGCACCGGGGGATGCCGGGCGGGCAGGCGCTTGGCGAGCAGATCGGCCGCCACCCGCCACAGGGTCTGGGTCACGTTGGTCGGCTGCGGCAGGGTCTGGGCCCGCGTGATGGTCTGAAAATCGGCGAAGCGCACCTTGATCTGCACGGTCCGGGCGTACAGCCCTTCCCGCCGCAGGCGCGAGGCGACCTGTTCGGTAAGCTCCCGCAGCCAGTTGCGCAGTACCAGCGGATCGTCGATGTCGGTCGCGAAGGTGGTCTCGTTGGAGATCGACTTCGCCTGCCGCTCGGAGACCACCGGACGCTCGTCGATGCCGTGGGCCAACCGCCAGAGATGCTCGCCCACTTGGCGGCCGAAATGCCTGCGCAGCATCTCCACGCTCTGGCGCCGCACCTCACCGATGGTCCGAAGCCCGAGCCGCTGGAACACCGCGGCCGATACCTTGCCCACGCCCCAGAGACGCCCCACCGGGAGCGGATCGAGAAATGCTTGCACCCGCCCCGCCTCCACCACCACGAACCCGTCGGGCTTTTCCACGTCGCTGGCGATCTTGGCCACGAACTTGTTGGGGGCCACGCCCACCGAGGCCACCAGTCCCAGTTCCTGCCTTATTTCCTGCTTGATGCGCCGCGCGATGTCCGGCGCGGGGCCGAAAAGCTTTTCGCTGGCGGTCACGTCGAGGAAGGCCTCATCCAGCGCCAGGGGCTCCACCTCCGGCGTATAGCGGAAAAAGATGGCGCGGATCTCCTGGGAAACCTGGGCGTAATAGTCCATGCGCACCGGCAGGAACACGCCCTCGGGGCAGAGCCGGCGCGCCGTCGCGGTGGGCATGGCGCTGTGCACCCCGAACCGCCGCGCCACGTAGTTGGCGGCGGACACCACGCCCCGCGCCTCGGCCGCGCCGCCCACGATTACCGGACGGCCGGCCAGTTCGGGCCGGTCGCGCTCTTCGACGGACGCGTAAAAGGCGTCCATGTCCACGTGGATGATCGAGGGCATGGTGTGATGCTTTTAGCGAAGAAGAAATTCTCGCGCAAAGGCGCAGAGACGCGAAGGAATCGTCTCTGATGACCAACCGTTCGGCATTTTTCAATAGGGCATATGGCGTCCTGACGCGTTATCGCTTATTTCGCTTCTATATATTTTCAATACTCTTTGCGCCTTGGCGCCTTTGCGTTGGATAGACGCCTCCGGCGCGCTACGCACACGGCGCACGCCATCGGTCACTCCTCCAGCGCCCATCCCACCGCCGCGGCCACCTCGTCCCGGTTCACCAGCGCCAGTTGATGACGCCGCGGGTCGAGCCGGTGGCCGGGGGTGGTATCCACGCCGAGGCGGATCAGGAAATAACCCGCCAGCGCCCGCCGCACGGGCGCCTTCAGGCTGCCGTCGCGGATGGCGAAATCCATCTCCACGGCCTTCTTCGCGCGCGGCCCGAGCCCTGGGTGCGGCATCAGCTCGATGGTGACGCTCTCTTCCCAATCGGGATCGGTCTC
>Ga0265294_10009167_pt1 | contig 11450 bp, 8 predicted proteins | sample MunlanPumphouse3_FD_192504 | JGI IMG/M metagenome (GOLD analysis project Ga0265294, IMG submission 192504) | Groundwater microbial communities from a municipal landfill in Southern Ontario, Canada - Pumphouse #3 | ecosystem: Environmental > Aquatic > Deep subsurface > Groundwater | place...
ACAAACCAATCGTGAGGCTTTACACTGGCATTCTAGGAGAGGTGGCATGGGAGATCCTGTGACAATCATGGATGTAGCAAAAGCTGCTGGCGTTTCGCCTGCTACGGTTACGCACGCCCTGAATGGTAAGCGTCCTGTAAGCGAAATAACACGAAAGCGAGTACTTGCTGCGGTTGAGTCACTTGGCTATGTACCTTCTTGGAATGCTTCTCGTATGAAGAGTCGTTCATCCGGTATTATCGGGTGCCTTGCTGCCGATATTACTGAGACGTTCGTGAATCAAATAGTGAGAGGAATCGAGCAGGGGCTCTCTGGGGGACAACACTCTCTCTTCTTTGTCTCTGGTATTGAGTTCGGAAATGACTTAAAGAAGGCGTATCACTTTTTGAAGAGTCATAAGGTGGAAGGAATATTGTTCTGTCACCATCTTCCGATCTGGAAGGAGTTCAACTTGGATACCCAGAACTCTGACATTCCCATTGTCTCGGTGAATATGGATACCCCGGGGATGATCAGTGTTATCCCGGATAATACCACCGGGGGTTATCAAGCAGCAGAACATCTCTATGGCTGTGGTATGCGCCATCCTGCGATGATCTGTGGCCCAGAAGACCGACTCTCCGTACAAGACCGCTTACAGGGATTCTCCAGCCGGGTTACAGAGCTCCAGATGCAAATGCCTACCCTGCGCTACTATGGGAATTATGACTATGACCACGGGTTTGGGGCAGCCACTAAACTCATGAGAGACTATCCTGAGACTGATGGTATTTTCTGTGCCAATGACTATATCGCTGCTGGATGTATTGCTGGCCTGCAGAAGATGGGGTATGAAGTCCCCTCCCAGGTACGGGTGGTTGGGTTTGACAACAGGGATTTCTCTTCCTTCTGGAATATCCCCATAACCACCTTTGAGCTTCCTTTACAGGAGATGGGCATCCTTGGGGTAAGTATTCTCAAGCAGGTCATCAGCACAGGTTCTTATGCCAAGACAAAGCATGTGTTACAGTCCAAGTTGATTCCGAGGCAGAGTAGTAGAGGGTGAGGATGAATAATCATTCGAGAACCTCATTGATAAATTCGATCATATTCTGAATACGGTTATCCAATGTTAATGCTTTACTCTTCTGCAGAGACGACAATCCCATTGCATCTCGTCGTTCTGAGTTGTTTTTAAGAGTATGAATTGCTGTTGCTATTGCATGAACATCGTTAGGGTCGACTAGAATAGCATTTTCCGTATCCAATACATCATAATTAAAAGGTAGATCTGAAGAAATTATCGGAAGTCCACATGCCATTGCTTCAATGATGGCATTACAACATCCCTCCGCCTGTGTTGGAAGTAGAAACACATCTGAACAGTTCAGATAGTCACTTATATGTGCATGGGGAACAGTCCCTGCAAACAGAACTTCCTCCCCCTCTGGGACTTGAGGCCCTGCTCCAATAAAGATAGCCTTTATCGCTGGATCTTGCAGTTGTTGAATTGCTGCTAGAACCCTAAGAGGCCCCTTTCTTTCTTTGAATGCACCAACAAAGGAAATAATAAAGTCATCTTGAGAGAATCCATAGGTATTTCTCAATGTAGCTCTATCACATTTATTGAATTTTGTTTCATCAATTGCATTGGGAATAATTCTAAAGGGTTTTCCGATTCCAAGTCCTAAATTCTTCGACTCCTCTACATTTTTTGATGAAACACTGATGATACCTGCGAGATGCCGTAGTCTCTCAATAATGTAGGAATTAGGATACATCTCTTGGACAGATATGATACTTTCTCCTGTCACAACAACCAAGGGAATATCTTCTATATTTGCAATCTCACCACCTACAACCGCACTACTCCAAAAATGAGCATATAACAAATCAGTAGCTGGACGAACTTTTTGATATGTATGAACTACAGCACGTTTTTTCCAATACTCGGAAACCCTTCTTCCTCGTATCTTCAAAAACGAAAAAGTGAGAGTGCGAGGTTGGTAAATATCAATGGTCTGATTCTTACTTGAGATATCAACCCAGTGGAATGGTCTCAATCGAGTTTTTCCAATAAAAGCTCTCATCAGGCTCTGCTCTGCTATTACCGTACAGTGAAATCCTTGATCTGCAAAAGCTCTTACCGTCTCTCCAATAAATGAGAAAATTGGTTCTTGCTTTGTCGGATAACCAGGAACAATGAAACAAATATTTTTCACATTTCTACACCTTCAGCATGAAACCATATGCTTTCTTTGTCACAATACGTCGAACTAAATACAAGAAAAAAGAGACAACACTTACCAGAGGAATGTGTTGGTCCTTCATTACCTTCATAATCTCTCCGATTTTTCCTTTGGAAGCATAATATTTTATCACTTGCAGGTATAACATACGATATATTCGAATAACATCCTGTTCTGGTAACTGTTCAATTGTATCTGCAAATTTTTTAATAAAATCATTGGTTATTTCGTGGAAATTTTTCTTCGAAACTGTATTTGTATGCATATGAACAACCAACCCCACATAATCAACATAAGCAAGTTTATACTTTTTTAATATTCGGACAAGAAACTCGACATCTTGATTACGTTCAAATGATTCATCAAATCCGTTCATCTCCTCAACTACAGCCCGTCTTACCATGAGATTGGACCCTGCATGAACAAATAGATTCCGCATCAACTCATCTACAAGCAATTGCCCTTCTCTTGTCTCAGCAGAACGAATAACAATCTCATTGTTTCGCTTTCGAATGAACGCTGAATAACACGCAGCCCATGATGTATCAAGAGATTGCAATCGTTCCAATTGCTGTGAAACCTTCTCGGGGAGGAATTCATCGTCATCATCAAGAAACATGATAAAAATCCCATGGGATGCTCTGAACCCAGTATTTCTAGCCGCAGAACCATTCTTATTCTGCTCGTGCTGTAAATACAAAATATTGGGATAGGTACAATACTGTTGCATTACTTGTTCAGTCTGAATTCGTGCTTCACTCTCTGGATTATTGTCATCAACAATAATGATTTCAATTGATTCATATGTTTGGTTAAGTACAGATTGAATTGCACGTTGTAAGGTATCTGGTCTACCATATGTGGGAATGATGACACTCACCAATGGATTGCTCATGCATGTTTCTCCGTGTGATTGGCGATATACCATCCAACAGCTTCCATAATTCCTTCCTCAAAACTCCATTTCCCCTCATACCCCAAATATAGTTTTGCTTTTGAAATATCTGCATTGGAATGTTTGATATCACCCGCACGTGTAGGTCCGAACACTGGCTGAATCTCTTTTTTTAAGGCTTTTGCTAGCATCCAATAGATATCAATCAGGTATTCCCTTCCCCCAAAGGCAATGTTGTACACCTGTCCCGCAGCTGAAGAGGGAGCAAGACAAGCCCTGAGATTGGCTTCTATGACATTCTCGATATAGGTAAAATCTCTGCTTTGCCTTCCATCTCCATTGATAATTGGCACCTCATCATTGAGAAGTTGATTAATCCATTTTGGAATCACTGCGGCGTAAGCTCCATCTGGTGTTTGTCTTCTCCCAAATACATTGAAATACCTAAGCCCATATGTATCTAATCCGTACAGCTTATAATACAACTTTCCATACTCTTCGATTGTTCGTTTGGTCAATGCATAAGGTGAGAGAAGAACCCCTTCCTTTCCTTCTATCTTCGGAAGTGTTTCCTCATCCCCGTAGACTGAGGAAGATGAGGCATAGACAAATTTCTTAACACCATTCTGGCGAGATGCTTCAAGCATGTTCAAGGTTCCCATTACATTGTTTTGCTCATAGAAGCGTGGCATTTCAATACTTCTAGGCACACTACCCCACGCTGCTTGATGGAGCACATAATCAACACCTTCTGTAACTTTCAGGCATACCTCATAGTCCTTGACATCACCTTTGATAAAGGAGAAGTTTACATCATCTTCAAACATTTTAAGATTCTGTAGGAATCCAGTTGAAAGATCATCTAGAACTCGTACAGTCTGTCCCATATGAAGAAGTGCTTCACACAAATTTGATCCAATGAACCCAGCACCTCCGGTTACCAAAAAAACCGAATCTTTAGGAAAATTTAGTTGTTCATACACTTTCATCATAGACTCCAGTACGAATAGCCAGCTTTCTCAAGCTGTTGTCGGTTAAACAGGGATTTCACATCAACAACAACCTTTTGGGTATCTGCGAAAAAGTTGTTCAATTTTTCAAGAGAAAGCTGCTGGAATTCTTCATGCGCGACAGCAACTATCAGAGCATCCAACTCTTTGAGTTCCTTGAGTGAGGTGAATTTAATGTTATACAGTTGCTCAGCTTCCCCAGCATCAGCTACAGGGTCACAGACCAAGGGATCAATTCCATATTCTCTTAGTTCCCTGATGATATCGATTACCTTGGTATTCCTAGTATCAGGACAATTTTCCTTAAACGTAAAACCAAGTACCGCTACTTTTGCCCCTTTTACTGGGGATTCAACGGATATCAGATTTTTCACTACATGCTCGGCTACATACCTACCCATATCATCGTTGATCCTTCGCCCAGACAATATAATCTGTGAATGATAACCTAACTGCTCTGCTTTATAGGTAAGATAATACGGATCTACACCAATGCAATGTCCGCCCACTAGACCAGGAGAGAACTTCAGGAAGTTCCATTTGGTACCAGCAGCTTCCAATACTGCCTTGGTATCAATACCCATCCGGTTGAAAATTATGGAAAGCTCATTCATGAAAGCTATGTTTATATCCCTCTGACTGTTCTCTATGACCTTGGCTGCTTCAGCCACCTTGATGGATTGGGCCCGATATACTCCTGCATCAACCACAAGCTCATAAACCTTTGCAATGGTATCCAAAGAGGATTCATCCATACCAGAAACAATCTTCACAATTGTCTCAAGCCGGTGAACCTTATCACCAGGATTGATTCTCTCAGGTGAGTACCCCACCTTGAAGTCAACACCACAGGTCAACCCGGATTCTTCTTCGAGTATAGGGATACATATCTCCTCGGTCACACCGGGATAGACCGTGGATTCAAACACAACAATGGATCCCTTGGAAAGATTTCTTCCCAATATCCTACTGGCTCCCTTCACCGGCGTAAGATCAGGGGTATGGTCCGCGTGAACAGGAGTAGGAACGGCAACTATATGGAAACTTGCTTCTCTCAGTTTTGATTCATCACTTGTAAATTCAACATTAGTGGATTTGATGACAGCATCTCCCACCTCTTTGGTTGGATCAATCCCCTTCTGATAAAGAGCAACTTTCTCTGTATTGATATCAAACCCGATAACTTCTACTTTCTTTGCAAAGGCAACGGCTATTGGCATACCTACATACCCAAGCCCAATGAGAGATATCTTTGTCTTTCTATTAAGTAACTGGTCTATCATTTTAATTATCCTTATCTTGCCAAGGGGCGATTATTTTCCCAATCTCTTCCATATATGTGTCAATTATAATCTGACGATCAAATTCATTTTCTACCTTTTTCCTACCTGCTAGACCCATTGCGACTTTATCTTCATGTGGAAGCGCAATAAATCGTGCGATTGCTTGTGTCAAAGCATCAACTGACCTAGGTTCAAAGCCAATACCAGAAATACCTTCATCAAAGGTTTCTCGACACCCAGGTACATTAGATGCCAATACAGGTCTCCCACAAGCGGCTGCTTCAAGAAGTACATTAGCCATGCCTTCATGGTAGGAAGGAAGGACTATAGCATGATACTGTTTAATAAGTTGATGAATATCCTTCCTAAATCCTAAATACGAACCTGCTCCACTTTCTTCGTACGCACTTAGCTTTGTTTTGTACGAATCATCAACATAGAAACCAGCGATATCACATCGAAAATCAGGGTGATTACTATGTATCATCTTCCCTGCAGCAATGAGCTCATCTACACCTTTATCTCGAAGAATTCTCCCGATGAATAAGAGCTTTACACCATCCGTTTCCTCCGGAAAGGCTTCAAATGGATGCCTGGTTAGACTTACACCAGAACCTCTTATCAATCTACATTGCGATTCTGTTGAAATTCTATGATCCAGAAAATATTGGTAATTTGTCTGATTTTGAAGGAACACTACCTTCGTCCTTTTAAAGGCCATACGCAACAAAACCAAGACTACCCTCTGGACCCAGTTGTCATGCATGAGCCCATCACCAAGCCCAGTCATGTTTGCAAGCTGAGGAGTGTGGGAAAAACGACAAGCCAACCCACCGTAGATATTTGATTTAATTGTATAGGTAAGGACAACATCAGGATTTATTCTTTTAATAAGTTTATAATAATTATAGAGTAATACTAAATCACTAAAAGGGTTTAATCCCCTCTTGCTGAAATTTATCTGGAAAAAATTGCATCCCAGATTTTTAAAATATGATACTCGATCCTTATATGGAGCTGATATGGTAATATTTGCCCCTTCCTGAAGCAATCGCTCTACCATCTCTAAACGCAAGGTATAGAGAAATTCCAAATCATTTACTAAAAATAGAACAGAAGTCTGTTTCATGTGTATCCAACCAAGCGTTGATTTTGCATCCCTGCATATAAGATTAGCCCTCCAATTCCCGAGGAAACAAAATCACTCTTACCATGTTTTGAGCTGTATAGTAGCGTATCATTCTTAGAGATGGGTGTAAACTATGATTGACGTGACAATCGGGGGTGTCGTATCCAGTTCAAGATGGCCTTTCCCAACGTAGGAAGGTCATACCCGGTCTGTGGAACTTGGCCCAATAAAGCTGCATAGCAAAATGCATAGAAGATATGGGAAATCTCATCATAAAATCGAACACGTCCAAAATCATCAATAACCAAAACAATAAGTATCATAATTTCTAAAATCAAGAGCGTGGTTTTCTTTACAGAAAAAAACTTTTTTAATCCCAGTATAAATATAACAGCGAGAAAACCATAGAACCATATAAATCCGATGAACCCCCACGAAACTAAAATTTCAATATAGTTATTGTGTGAATAGAACCGGTATCCAGAAATCTCTTTGAATGAAGCCATTCCATGCCCGAATAAAGGTCTTTGAAGCACTAGATCGAATCCATTTCTAATCATCTCGAACCTAATTGAAGTACTTCCATCTGTCGCTCCTTCATTACTAAAAAACGAAAGGAAGGTTTCAACTCGGTTTCCAAGGACTCTATACAGTGGTTCCCATCTAAAAACTAGAATCCAGATACCAAGTAATATTATTAATAAAACACACAACTCCAAGAAAGATGAGAGTGTTGGCTTACGAGTAAGTACAATCAGGAGTATTCCTCCAATTAATATGAGCACTATAGCTTTACGAGATCCAGAAAAGAGACTCGACAATGCCAAAATTGGCATGAGTAGCAAATAGAAATATCTTTTCTCCGCAATTCCGTAATATAGTGCTACCAATGCACCAAAGGCTAAACATAGACCAACTTGATTTGCATTGATCTCTACAGTTGGCCCCCATCTTCTACTGAGCAGTTCCTCCATCGGGGCTGACATCAGTATGCGAACTAACAAGGAAGAGGCAGCAATCATAATTCCATACAGAAGTATATGAATGTTTTTATCTGAATCTCTCAGATAGGGGAGAATAAGATTTCCAAATAAAACTACTTGAATCATAGAGATTGCTAATCTCCTCGCTTCTGACTCATTAGGGGCATAAGTAGTTGAAAGTAAAGCAAGTACTACGAGACCGATACTCCAAACAGTATAGAGAGAAAGCTTTGATCTACTTATAAAAAATCGAATCCCAAAAGTGACTAGAAAAAATATTTCTAAGGGGAGAAATATATTTTTCGCATTGGTACTGAAAGCAAATAGAGCAGTTAACAATCCGATGAGTGAAAGGTCACATAAATAATCGAACCAAGTTTTTCCGTCATTTTTGTTCATTAATTCACTCCTAACCAAAACGAGTATTGCAGTAATTCAAAGAAACTGCAATAACTCAAATTTCCAGCCTATTTACGGATATGAATTTCACGTCAAATCCTTCTATTGTTTCAAAAAGTTGTCCATCGAAGGTATTCACACATACCTTCTGCTCCTTTTCACCTCCATTCACAAGTAGAAGTGTCTTTGCTTCCGGGAAGTATGCGCAATCTATATTGGGATTATCAGTGGTAAAGAGAGCTTCTGTTTTCATTCCTTGTTCAAGGATTGAACGTAGTGCAAAGGTATTCTCAGGAGAATATCTATACTCTGAAAGATAGATACCCTTACCCTGTCCAAACTTTCGCTCTGTGTATGTTGGCAATCCATCCTGTGCTTGCAGCACAGTGGTATTGCCATCGATTAGATAGATACCGTGCTTGGAATGTATCTTGAACTGAGCCTTTGAATCTTGGGCAACGTTCACTTCCCACTGTCCATGACATAATCTCCGTCCATCATCACTATCCACGCCAAGTACATGTGCCATTCTAAATGAATGATTAATTGCAGAGGGTGCATTTATACCTAAAAAGGTTCCCCCCTCATAGACCCACTGGGTAAGCAGAGTAACAACCTCAGCATTATCCCAGTTCTCTCCCCCACTCCAGCTGCTCCCTTCAAAGCCTGCGTTGATTACGATATCAAGAGAATCAAGGGTTTCCTTGGAAATTACATCAAAACTCAGGAATTCTACGGTATAGGGAAGACCAGAAAGGCTCTCCAGTATGTTGATCAAATCCAGATCTGGATGTTCATGATGGTGACCACCGCAGGTCCAGGTTCTGAGCTTTCCCCAACTACTGAGAATGCCAATCTTCAATGAAGTAATGTATACCTCTGATATCTGATGTAGCTCCTTGATCTTCCTGAACTGATCAGCTATGTCCGCTATGGTTTCAACAAAATCAGGAAAGCCTTCAGTCAGGTGCAAATAACCACCTAAGCCAATTCGGTCGATGGGAGCCCTAAGCATCGCTCTTCTGACGTTCACCCAGTACTTCTGTGCATCGAGCGCTGGATTGCCTCCATCCTTGAATGTGGGTGCTCCTCCGAGTCCCACAGGGAAGAGATAGGGATGCAACCTCAACTCATGAGTAAGTCCTCCTGGAACAGCATTACAGAGACGAACCTCGAAGCCGGAGAAGACACACTTTATGATTCCATCGAACCCGATTGTCTGGAAGGCCTCTGACTGTGGTTCCATTCCAACCCAGCTGTCATCATAAAATACATAGGCTTTTTTGCCATAGCTATGCACAATATCAACCAGCTCTTTGGCATACGAGCAGACAAAGGCATTGGTGAACCAGAGGTAGTCCATCATCCGTTTATTCCATGCAATATGGGAAGGATTGCGATTCCCATTGTTTATGAAATCCTCACCTGTGAGGCGATATCCATACTGTGCTTCAAACTGGTCCAAGGCAAGCGGACTGACCGTGAAGTCATAGGAAGCCCAGTCGGTAAAGAGATTCCGGTTTCGCTCATCACTCCCCCATATCCACACAAAGTTGTAGAAGAGAGAGGTAAAACGTACTACATCTGTCTCTGGGTGCTCCTCGCACCAGCGAACCAGATAAGAACGCAAATAGCTTTGGACCTCGGGGTACCGGGGGTCCAACTGCCTCAATGGTTCGCTTTTCCAGTTGTTGGTTACATGATTGTACATGTTTATCTCTTCCCAGATTCGGAAAGCAAGGAAGTTCACACTGTACTGGTGAAAGGGTATGCAACCCTCAATGGTGACTGATTTGGTTGTAGTATTATACCGCCATGATGAAGCAAGGATCTCTTCTCCAATTGTTCGGTCAAGTACCTGCCAATACTGTACCGATGATTCATTAACTTCAAACTGCTTTGAGAAGTATCGTGTAAGTAATGGAATTTCTATTGTTTTAGAGGTACTTACTATCCGCTCACTCTCCAGAAAGGTTTGCTGTTGGAACTGTGGATGGGCTGAGGTAAACTCGTTGTGTTCACGAATGATGCAGATGGTGGAATATACATCCATGCCCGCTTCCAGCAACCGTGGAGAGAGCTTGGTCCCATCGCAATCGCGAATAACATCAGCACCCCACTTCTCTGCTAGAGAGAGGGAAAGATCTTCATAGCCAGCTTCTCCTGGCATGGTAAATGACCCACGGGATTTCTTCGCTACTTTCATTTAGACTACCTCACCCTATGACGGTATCATGAGATGGGTAGGGAGTCCAGAAATGTCCATTTTTAATGCAATCGAATACCAATACACTCTACAGTGTATTGCTTAACTAAACTTGACTAAGATGAATCATACTTCCTAAGTATTCATCGTCAGCAGTTTGTGCGAATGAAAGACAACCGCTTCCAGGGTATAATGTCAATTCGCCGAAATATATCGCATCTTCCGTTTGATACAAATCAACCCTTACATATGGAACACCCTTTGCCAGAACTCTACTTATTTCCAACATCTTTTCAAGATGTTTAGGTTTCTCTATACCTAGTGGATTACTGCCATGTCCTTTCCTCTCGATATGTAATTCATTCCATGTTGTATCATAATGATTAATGTTATAGGTGCTTGCTTTCCTATTGCTCATAACTTGAATAACTCGAGGCTCCCCGTGAAAACATGAAATCTTATAGTCTTTCAATTCATAACCTGATTCATCTACAAGATATTTTTCGCAAATAATCTTTGGTTCGATATTTTTATAGGGCCACTCTCTTGTATGCCAATAAAGATTTTTTTTCAGGGCGCGATGTAATATTTTTTTTGTTGCTGGAATATCCAACTTTTCTTTATCTTTACAGACAATGACGCCCCCTGAGTCATGGGTACATTTCAACACAAATGTATTAGGCAAAGTTTGGAAAGGAATAGATTCTACATCATTGTATACCCCGATAAGAGGTATTAAATAGTGGGAACCTATTGTCGCCGAAACATATTCACGAACAGCGTATTTATCAACAAATTTTTGATACTCAGGATTATGATCATGCAACTTCAACCATTGTATTTTTTCATTAAATGTATTCGGATTACTTAGGTCGAGATAGTTCCCTGTTTTACTCTTATATCGCCAAGCAACGCAGGTTTCATCTGAAAGAAACCGTACCAAACTTGTTCTCAAAATGAACAATTGGGGATTTCTTACAATCTTGGTTAGTTTCTTACCAAGCTTATTCCACATACTGCTCATTCCAACCCCTTCTCCACCACGAACAACACATCCTTGTCCACCTGTTCCCTGACAGCCTGAAGACTCTCGAACTTGGTGATGGGACGAATGAAGTTCTTGATCTCCATGGTTATAATCTGACCATAGAGGTCACGATTGAAATGAAGAAGGAAGGTCTCAATGGTAACGGTGGGATAATCATCAACCGTTGGCCGGGGACCGATACTTGTAACACCAAGGTATCGTACGCCATCAACAATGGTAATCGTTCCATACACCCCATGACGTGGGATAAGCTTGTTGGAAGCTATCTT
>Ga0265294_10009168_pt1 | contig 11450 bp, 11 predicted proteins | sample MunlanPumphouse3_FD_192504 | JGI IMG/M metagenome (GOLD analysis project Ga0265294, IMG submission 192504) | Groundwater microbial communities from a municipal landfill in Southern Ontario, Canada - Pumphouse #3 | ecosystem: Environmental > Aquatic > Deep subsurface > Groundwater | place...
AAGCTTTTAATCAAAGCAGAGAATCTTAACATTAGATCTATTAATGGATTGTATATGTTAGTCATGCAAGCTAAAAAAGCTCACGAATTATTCTTCAATAAACAATTACCTTTAAACTTAGTAAATGAAATTTTCAAAAAATTATATAAAAATCTATTAAACATTGTTTTCATAGGACTTCCACTGAGCGGTAAAAGTAAGTATGCAAAACTATTCGAATCAAAACTAAATAAAAAATTATATGATACTGATTACGAAATTGAAAACATTATTAATTCTACTATTTTTGATTTTTTTAAGAATCACTCTGAATCCGAATTTAGAATGTTTGAAACCGAGATTATCAGACATGTTTTTAAAAAACAAAATTATATAATTTCCACAGGCGGTGGAGCTATTAAAAATGAAAAAAACATGAATCTTCTTAAACAAAATGGTATAATAATCTTCTTAAATAAGAACCCTAAAGAAATAGCTACCAAAAACATACAGGGAAGACCGCTGATAAATAACTCTAATGATGTTTTTAGAATAGCAAACGAAAGAATGCCACTTTATGAAAAAGCGAGTGACATTTCAATTGCTATTACAAAAGATACAGTGTATCATATAAATGAAATAAAGGAGAAAATCGATGAATATATTAATCATTAATGGACCAAACATTAATTTTCTCGGCACTAGAGAACCAAGTATATATGGAAATGAATCATATAGTGATTTAGTTAAATATCTTTATGATTATTCAAAAAAGAATAATCATTATTTAGAAATATTTCAATCAAATCATGAAGGAGAAATAATCGATTTAATACAAAAGAATCATCAAAGATTTCAAGCATTAATTATTAATCCAGCAGCTTATACTCATTACTCATACGCTATTTATGATTGTTTATTGTCAATTAGAATGCGCAAAGTAGAAGTTCACTTGTCAGATATATATAAAAGAGAAGAATTTAGAAAAATCTCCGTTATAAGTCCAGCTTGTGAAAAGCAATTTTATGGTAAAGGTTTTTTAAGTTATATAGAAGCAATAGATTATTTATGTGAAGAGGAAAAATTATGATTATTAAATTAAAAAATAATGCATTACCTTCTGAGATAGAAGAAATAAAGCAACATTTAATAAATAAAGGTTTTGATATTCATGAAAGTATAGGTAAATCCACTATTATTATTGGTGTGGTCGGAGATACAACCACTATTGATCCTAATAGTTTGTATGCATATGAATATGTTGATACTGTTTTAAGAGTACAAGAACCTTTTAAAAAAGTAAACAGGAAATTTAAACCAGACAATACCGTTGTTGATGTAGCGGGAATCAAAATAGGTGGCCGAAATATTGTAGTCATCGGTGGTCCTTGTGCTGTTGAATCAAATACACAAATCGAAGAAATAGCCCCATTAGTGATAGAAGCTGGAGCTAAATTATTAAGAGGTGGAGCTTATAAACCAAGAACTAGTCCTTATTCATTTCAAGGCCTAGAACAAGAGGGTTTAGAAATATTAAGTAGAGCTAAATCTAAGTTTAACATTCCTGTAGTTAGTGAAATTATGAATGCTGATGATATTGATTTGTTCGTAAAAAATGTCGATTTAATTCAAGTAGGTGCTCGTAATATGCAAAACTTCGCATTATTAAAAGAACTAGGAAAAATTGATAAACCAATTCTTCTTAAACGTGGTATCGCAAACACAATTGAAGAATGGTTAATGTCTGCAGAATACATTTTAGCTGGTGGTAATAACAATGTAATTCTTTGTGAGCGAGGGATTAGAACCTTTGAATCATCTACCAGAAACACTTTAGATCTATCTTCAATTCCAGTTATAAAAAAATTATCACATTTACCAATCATTGTCGACCCTTCTCACGCAGCGGGTAGATGGGAATATGTAGAAGCTTTATCACTAGCCGCAATTGCTGCAGGAGCTGATGGTTTAATAGTTGAGGTACATCAGAACCCAGAAATTGCTTTAAGTGACGGCCAACAGTCATTAAAGCCACAAAAATTTTCTAATTTGATTGTAAAATGTAAAAAAATAGCAGAAGCAATTGATAGAACTCTTGATTAAACAAATATCATTTTAACTAAAATACGCTCAATCTCTTTCATTATTCATATTCGAATGATATAATGTGGATAAAAAGGGGGATTAAAATGAACTCATATGTAAAAATGATTGATGAACTTCCATTAATCGTAAAAATTATTTTGGCATTACCTTTCGCAGATTGGATTGTATACGGTATTTACCGAATAGCTAAAGGACATTTAATTGCTGGAATATTATGGCTAATTTTAGGATGGCCGCTATTTATTATCGATATCGTAACTTTAGTACTTAATGGTAAAATTACTTTTTTGGCTGAATAACTTACAATAAAAAAGCTGTAGAAACTTTGAGTTTCTACAGCTTTTTAATTTTGACAGAAATTTATATATGTTTTTTAATTTTTCTAACTAATTCTGGTATCTCAGAAATACAAAGTGATGAAATTGCAATTCTGATAATGTCTTGCATCGCTATAACATAAACATGATCATTAACTAAATCTTTGAAAATGTTTTTGTTTTTTGTAGGTACACTGATAAAAAAGCCGCCACAATAAGGCAATATTAGCAAATCATTCTTTTTTGCTTCTTCCAAAAACACTCTAGCACGTTCTTTTAATAATGAAGTAGCTATGTTTAATTCATTTGAAAAACGTTCTCTATACTCTGGTTGAGAAAAAATCTTTCCTATGATATTCATACCTGGTTGAGATACACTTGAGAATCGAGCTCTTACAGAATAATCTCCTACACGAGTAAAATTATCAATAACTTGTTGCGATTTTGATAAACCTATTTGAGCTCCTACTCTGAATCCATATAAAGAAAAGGTTTTTGATCCAGAGAAAACAACAATAGCCAAAATTTCATCATCAAAATCTAGGTAAGATTCAAAAATTTCGCGGGAGTATTTACTTTCTTTCATTTGATAATCGATATAAGCTATATCGTGAATCAAAATTACTGGAGTTCCCATACGATTTATTTCATTTAATGTCGCAACTACTTCATTCCAATCAGCTTTTGTCATACATAATCCAGTAGGATTATTACTTGGATCGTTTAACAAAACACATAAACGCTCTTGTTCTTTAGCTAACTCGAAAGCTTTTTGTTTAAAATCAGCTACATTAAATTTATATTCGTCATCATACATTAAGAATGTTTTTAAATCGACATTTGCTTCTAAAGCAAAATTTTGGTATGGAGACCAATAATAATTAGGAATTAATACTTTTTGATTAAAATCATTAAAATTATAGAAAGAGTTTGATATAGCCCCAGATCCACCAGTTGTAGGTATAACGCTATATTTGAAATCCTTTCTTATTTTTTCTGCGTTTTCACCAAAAACCCAATTAAAAACTCCTTCAGTGAAATCTTTTGTCCCTCTTACAGGGGCATAATGATAGGTTTCTGCATCACTTAAGCTATGTAACACATCATCCACAACATTATACTTAAAAACATTTCCTTCTTCTCTGTGTAGCATCCCTACGGTTGCGTCAATTACATCTTCATATTTCTTTTTAGCCGTTTTAGCTTCTTGAGAAATTTGGAGAATATTTGATTCTAATTTTTTGTACTCTGCATGCCTACCAACAATTCTTTTCATATTCACACCCTTTTTCTAAAATATTTTATTTAAAGTTACTGTTTGTTTTCTATCAGGACCTACTGATACAATAGTAACCTTTGTCTTCAAAATTTCTTCTATTGTGTTCAAATAATTTTTACAATTATCAGGAAGTTCAGAAAAAGAAGTGATTTCTGAGATGTTTTCCTTCCATCCTGGTAAAGTTATATAATTAGGAGTACATCTTTCATATTCGTTATAATCAGAAGGAATATAATCAATTATTTTTCCATCTAAATTATAACTTATACAGATTTTCAATTCTTTAATACCAGTCAAAACATCCAACAACATTATACTTAGATGGTTCATTCCGTTAATTCTTTTAACATGGCTTAATACTACTAAATCTAGCCAACCGATTCGTCTTGGTCTTTTTGTAGTTGTACCATATTCGTTTCCTACTTTTCTGATTGTTTTTGCAATTTCATTTTCAAATTCAGTTGGAAAAACACCAGAGCCAACTCTGGTTGTATACGCTTTTGTAACACCAATAACATCGGTAATCATATTAGGACTAATACCACTGTTTAAAGGTACTGATGCCGCTGTAGGTGAAGAAGAAGTAACATATGGATAAGTTCCATGATCAACACAAAGCATACTTCCTTGAGCACCTTCAAATAAAATGTTTTTTTCTTCAAGAATCAATTTATTTAGTAAAACTGATGTATCGGTTATATATGGTTTAATAATACTGCCTAGTTCAAGAAATTCAGAATATAAATCTTTAATTTCATATGTTTTTCTATTATTTGCTTTTAAAATCATATTTGCAAAATTCAAACTCATTTCAAGTCTTTTTAGAAGCGAATCTGGATTTACTAAATCAGAAATCCTTATACCAATTCTGGCTATCTTATCCATGTAAGCTGGTCCAATACCTTTTTTTGTGGTACCAACAGCTTGATCACCTTTTAAATCTTCATATAACTCATCTAATTCAATATGATAAGGCATAACAACATGGGCTCGATTAGATATAAATAAATTGAAGTTATCAATGTTTTCTTTTTTTAACATTTCTAACTCTTCTAACAACGCTTTTGGATTAATAACCATACCATTAGCCATGATATTGATAGTATTTGGATTGAATATTCCTGAAGGAATTAGATGTAAAGCAAATTTACGATTATTAAATATAATCGTATGTCCTGCGTTGTTTCCGCCTTGGCTTCTTACTACTACATCTGCTTTTTCAGCTAAGTAATCTGTTATTTTTCCTTTTCCTTCATCGCCCCATTGACTACCAACTACAACTACTCTTTTATTCATGAAAAACCTCTTTGTTCTTTATTTTGTAATATCTCTAGCTATCCAAATACCATTTGCGCTAGCTTGAGCTAATCCTCTAGTAATTCCGGCACCATCTCCACCGAAGTATAAACCTTTTATTCTAGATTCAAAATGATTATTAACTTCTGGTCGTGCTGAATAAAATTTTGCTTCAACTCCATAAAGCAAAGTATGTTCAGATGCAACTCCAGGGGTTATGTGATCAAGAGCTTCAATCATTTCAATAATTGATTTCATTGTTTTGTAAGGAAGTACTAAACCTAAATCTCCCGGTACAGCTTCCTTTAAAGTAGGAACAACAAAACCTTCACTGATTCTTTTGTGAGTTGATCTTCGTCCTTTTTGGAGATCTCCAAACCGTTGTACGATGATAGAGCCGTTACTTAACATGTTTGCTAATTTAGAAACACCATGAGCAAATTCGTTTGGCTGATTAAATGGTTCTGTGAATTTATGTGAAACCAATAAAGCAAAATTAGTATTCTTTGATCCTAATGAATTATCACTATAGGCATGCCCGTTAGCTAACATAGTTCCACTATGATTTTCAATTACAACATGTCCACTTGGATTAGAACAAAACGTTCTGACAGTTGATCCTACTTTTGTTCTGTAAATAAATTTACCTTCATAAAGATTTTCGTTTATTTCTACCATTATTTCGTTGTTTGTTTCTACTCTGACTCCGATATCAACATGGTTAGTTTTCATAGATATATGGTGTTCATTAGCTAAATTGCTTAACCAATAAGAGCCATCTCTTCCAGGAACTATTACAACATTTTTAGCGTATATTTTATCGTCATTTAATAAGATAACACCTTTAATAACATCATCTTCAACAATTATATTTTTAACTTCAGTTTTAAAACTTAGATCTATTTTTGTTTTTAAATATTCGTACATATTTTTTAAAACTTGTAAATTTACTTCAGTTCCTAAATGTCTTAATTCAGATCTTAATAACTTCAACCCAACAGCTAATCCTCTTTTTTCTATTTCTTTGACTTTATCTGTATTTGGGTTAGTAAGATGCTTTGGTGCTCCAAACTTAAGATTGATTTCATCAGCGTGTTTTATTAGTTCTAAAATCAAATCTGAGTCTAGGTATTCATCCATCCAACCTCCAAACTCGTTAGTTATATTGAATTTTCCATCTGAATAAGCTCCAGCGCCACCAAACCCATTTGTTATAGAACAATAAGGAAAACACGAAACAAAACCGTTTTTTTGAACGGGACATTTATCTATTTTTTTTTCCATAATAGGACATTTTCTGGCGTAAATATCATGTCCTTTATCTAACAATAATATTCTTAATGATTCATTTTTTTCTGTTAATTCATAGGCACACATTATTCCTGCTGGACCTGCACCTACTATTATTACATCATAATCATTCTTCATAAAAAAACTCCCTTTCAGGCACAATAAAATTTTAACATTTTACCCCCTTAAAATCAATAGATTTAAAAAATTAGTAATTTATTGTTTTTAAAAAAAAAGTGATATTTTTTTTCAAAATATCACTCAAGTTTTTTATTGTTTTTATTCGGTTCTTACTGGTAAAATTAGTTGAATTAATCCTGGTTCATCTAAACTTTCTATAATAAATGGTCTTATTTCACCAGTAAATTTCACTAATACTTCTGAAGAATTAAATGTTTTTAATGCATCTAAAAAATATTTTGAACTAAAAGCAATTTTTATAGGAGCAATAGCTATTTTTTCAATAGGATCTATTTCTTCTATCACTTTACCTATTTCAGGAGAGTTTGATGTTATTTCAACTTCGTTATTTGTTTTTAAACTTAGTTTTACAATACTGTTATAATTATCTTTAACAGATAATAACGATGCTCTTTCTACAGCAATAGCTAAATCGTCTAATCTAAATTTTAAAACTATAGGAAATTCATTTGGTATCAATCTTGAAGTTTCAGGAAAATTACCTTCTAACAATCTAGATTGAAATAGAATATTACCGTATTCAAATACAATAGATTTTGAATTTAAATGAATTAATATTTCATCTAAATCTAATTCTAATACTTTTGATAATTCATCAAGACTTTTGCTAGGAATAACAACATTCATGTTTTCATAATTCTTTTGAATATCAATTTTCTTTTGACTTAGTCTAAATGAGTCAGTTGCAATAGCTATTAATTTATCATCTTCAACTTTTATATTAACTCCAGTTAATATTGGTCTATTTTCTACAGAAGAAGCAGCGAAAGTTGTCTGTCTAATTACAGCTTTCATAATTTTAGAATCTAATTTAATAGGTAAATCTTTTAAGTGAAAAGATATATCAGGATAATCTTCAACATTTAATAGATTTAGAGATAAATCAGTGTTATGAGAATGAATTTTTAAAACATTATTATCAACTACTGAAAATTCAACAATCCCTTTATCTAATTTTCTAATAAAATCTACAAATACTCTTCCTGGTATTAAAATTTCGCCAGTACCTTCAACGTTCAAACTTTCGTCTTTAACTGATAATTTTATAGAGATATCAGAATTGCTAGTTAAAAGAATTAGTTCATTTTCGTAAACCTCTAATTTAATACCTTGAAGATATGGAGCTGGAGTTTTTGTTGATAAAGCTTTTTGAGAAATTAATAAACTGTTTAATAAAATATCGGTTTGAATTGAAAAATTCATGTGAACCTCCTATATATATATTATTTCTTTCTTTTAAAGTTATTATTATTAGTGTTGTTAACAAGTGGAAAAGAATGCTTGTCTAACAATAATATTATACCATATTTAGCGTATTAAGTATATAAGATATCGTGTTTAAAACTCATTTTTTTCCACATTTGATTAATAATTTTTCCACATCATTTTTTACTGATTTATCTAGTTGAATATAATTAGCGATTTGTTCTACACTATATATAACTGTTGAGTGATCTCTACCATTAAATATTTGACCAATTCTTTTAAAAGTTAAATCATATATATCTTTTAATATATACATCGAAATTTGTCTAGCAAACACATATTTCTTTTGTCTTTTCTTAGAAAGTAAGTCTGAAGTATTGATGTTGTAATAGTTACTTACTATATCTAGAATATTATTATAATTATTTCTATCTATATCTTTACTACCAGCATTTTTAGAATTAATTAAATTTTTTAGTGCATCTTTTGTGTTCTCAATAGTAAACTTATAATTAAAGGCTGTACAATAGAATAAAACTCTTTTTAAAGCCCCTTCTAACTCTCTAATATTGTTTTCAAAAACACTAGCTATATATTCTAATATTTCATCTGAAATCAAATTTGGGTCAGAAGTCTCAACACTTAATTTCTTTTTTAAAATTAAGATTCGATGTTCTAAATTAGGTTTATCAATATCAACTGACAAACCCCATTCAAATCTTGATGTAAGGCGTGACATAATATCAAACAATTCAGATGCGGGGCGATCTGATGTAATAACTATTTGTTTGTTGTTGTCTTTTAGTTTCTCAAAAATTTTAAAGAATTCTAATTGAGTTTTAGTTTTTCCTGATAAAAATTGAATATCATCTACTAATAAGATATCGATATCTTCATATTTTTTTGAAAAAGCGTCAAAAGTTTTATTTTGGGCAGCAGAAGCATAGTCTTCAATGAACTGGTCAGTTTTTACGTATAAAACTTTTTGATTAAGGTTATTTTCTAATGCGTAATTTCCTATACATTCCATTAAATGAGTTTTTCCTAAACCTACATTACCAAAAATGTATAATGGGTTAGCAAAAGTCACTGGTTGATCTGCAACTTTAATAGCAGATGTGTAAGCTAAGCGGTTACTAGGTCCTACCACAAAATTATCAAATGTGTAGGTGTTATTTAAGCCGGTTTTATATTTGTTTTCTAAATTTTCTTCAGGTTTATTAATTTCATAAGGTTGATCTTTTTTTATCTCGATAGTAGCTTGTTCTTTAGTTATAATTTTAAATAGATACTTTTCCTCAACATAATTATTTAATAAATAATTCAATCTATTAATATAAAAATTATCAATTTTATTTTTAATATAAGAATTAGGAGCAATTAAGTAAACAAAATTATTATTGACTTTAAAAACATTATTAATACTAGCAAAATGTTCGCTATATATATCATTTTCAAAATCAACTTGTAGTGAAGATTTTATTTTTTTCCAAATGTCTTCAAAATCATACATATAGTGCACCTCTTTTCACACATACAAATATATCATATAATAATATCAGTTGGTAAAATAGTTTTCAACAAAAAATGTGGAAAACTTTTGTGAATTCAAAGATTTTTAAACAACGATGTGGAAAACTTTTCTAGATTTTTAGCGATAAATCTAGATTTTAGACAAATTCTTAGTGGAAAACAAATGAATTAACGTGGAAAAAAATATAAAACAAATAAGAAGATAAAAAACGTTGACATCAATAATAAAATTAAGTATAATTAGATAGCATGGTTTTTGAAAATAAATGAGGAGGTGCTGACTATGTTTAAGACATATCAACCAAGTAAGATCAAGAGAGCTAGAACTCATGGTTTTAGAGCGAGAATGGAAACCGCTAATGGCCGTAAAGTATTAGCTAGAAGAAGAGCTAGAGGACGTAAATCATTAACTGTATCAGACCGATAAAAAATTAATAAAATTACACCAATATATATATTTATACCTGAAATCACCTGAACAATATATAAAAATGGTGGTTTTTTGTTTTTTTTAGGAGGAAATTTTGAAAAAAATATACCATATCAAAAAAAATAAGGAAATTCAACAGTTAATGAGTAAGAGAAATACTGTTGGAAATAGTTATTTTGTTTTGTATCACCAAAAAAACCATGGTAATTTAAATTTTAGATTTGCAATCAGTGTACCTAAAAAATATGGTAAAGCTCATGAAAGAAATTTGATGAAAAGAAGAATTAGAGAGATCATTAAAGTTAATGATATCGATTCTACAAGCGAGTTTTTTCTGATTGCTAAGCTGAAATCAAGTGATTTGGATTTTTCAAAAATCAAAGAGTATGTTGAAGATTTATTTAAAAAAGCTAGAATTTTAAAAGAGAGGGTCAAATGAAAACAAAAAATAAAATTATTGCTGCTTTTGCGATGATACTTCTTGTATTTGGCGTAGTTTCTTGCGGATCAAATAAACAAGGCGTAACTTATAAAAATTATCAAGCAATAGTATCTGTTTCTGAAGCTACAGAGGGAAAAGAAGCTTCTACATATGAAGATGTAATATTATTGTTGGGCGGCGATTTCAAAAGCTCAACTTACGTCGACAGCAACGGAGTTGTTGTTTGGGAAGATGAAGAAGCGATTGTTACAATTACATTTTCAGATGGAATTGTAGATGAAAAAACATCTGAAGGGTTATATGAATCTACCTATAAAACCCCACTTGGAGAAAAAAGTGGAGCTTGGGAATGGATAATGTTACAATTAGGATACTTTACTTATTATGCCGGTAGTCTATTTGGATTATTAACCGCTAATTATTATTGGTTAGGATTGCTAATAATGACTTTAGTTATTAGAACTTTAGGTTGGCCTATTTATGCTAAAACTAATGATATGTCATTAAAAATGAATATGGCTCAACCTGAATTAAACAGAATTCAAGAAAAGTATCGCAATAAAAAAGATCAAGCATCACAGCAAAGAATGCAAATGGAAACAATGGAAATTTATAAAAAATATAAAATTAACTTGTTTGGATGTTTAATGCCTTTATTACAAATGCCAATCTTTATTGCTATGTATCAAGTAGTTCAAAGATTCCCATTAACAAGTTTATTTGATGATGTAAACACAAGATTTTTATGGACTGATTTGGGTAACACTAGTTGGTTACCAAACTTGCCACTTGCTTTGTTAGTTGCGGTTTTGATGTTCTTAAGTCAATGGTTAACAACAAAACGTTCAACAGCATCACAAAAGCATGGTAACTATCAAAACGCTAAAGCCCAACAAACTCAAAAGACTATGAAATATATGATGTATTTTATGGTTGTTATGATGGCTTATATCTCTATCGGTAATGCTGGGATAGCATTCTATTGGATTATAGGTACATCATATCAATTGTTCCAAAGTTATATAGGACACAGAAATGTTGATAAGAGAAAAGGACAATTACAATCAAAACATAACATTTAAGGGGAGATTTAAATTTAATGAAAAAAATACAGTTTGAAACAAAAACATTAAATGATCAAACTTTGGCTTATGCAGCACAAGAATTAAGAGTTAATAAAGATTTTATTGAGTTAAATATTATTGAAGAAAAAAAATCTTTATTAGGTTTAAATAAATCTTATGTTGTAGAAGCGGTTGTTGATTTTAATGTAATCAATGATGGAATTGAGTATCTGAAAAAAATATTAGAAAATATGGATATTGAAGCTGTAATTGAAGGAAAAATCACTGATGAAAATCACGTATTATT
>Ga0265294_10009169_pt1 | contig 11450 bp, 12 predicted proteins | sample MunlanPumphouse3_FD_192504 | JGI IMG/M metagenome (GOLD analysis project Ga0265294, IMG submission 192504) | Groundwater microbial communities from a municipal landfill in Southern Ontario, Canada - Pumphouse #3 | ecosystem: Environmental > Aquatic > Deep subsurface > Groundwater | place...
TAAAGAGGCGATATTGTGGTCGGTAGTTTGAAAAATAAAAAAGTAGTTGAATTCATGCGATTTTTGCCTCCCTTACTGCCATTTGTGTAATAGCTACAGCAATAAGGGGGGTGTGTAGTATAGCATAGTATGATATGGATGTAGTAGTATGACACAGGAATTATGATAGTTACTGTTTTGTACGGGTTGCTATGTTATTGCTAACTGATAAATATATGTTAGATAGGTCTAACAAAAAAGATAAAAATAAATAAAATAAAACTTGCCAAGATTTGGGGGGGGATTATATTTATAAAAGAAATGTCTTGACAAGATTTAGATAATATGTTATTTTGGTTTTAAGCGAAAAACAAGACGAAGTATATATATAATAAATAAATAAAATAATATATATATAAATAATATGTAAATAGAGGAAGTAGGTAGGATATGGACAAAAACATAGATATAGTAGATGATTTACTAATAGAATGTGCTGGAAACAAAATAAAGATACATAATTTTCCATTTAGAGATACACAAAAGAAGCATAATGCGTATTTTATGAAGCTATGTGAATTGATAGAACCAAAAACAAATAGATTGTGTCTCGGTAGATATGAGGATGGAAAGCCACGCCCTGCAACAGAAGAAAGGATATATTTATATATCGGAGCAAAGCCAACATCAATACGTAAAATAATGCATTGGATGAGAAAAGCTGGAGTATTGGCAGATTTCATAACAAGAGAAGGACACACCTTTATAATGAACCCAATGTATGTATCTCACGTAGAGGGGGTCTATCAGTCCGTATATGACCTTTTTGATATAGGAGACATACAAACATACTCTGACAAACTAAAAGCCAACAAGAAGCGTGTTTTGAGGCAGTTGAATGAGGAAATAGAGGCACGAGAAAAACAAACCAATAAAAAGGGAAATGTGTGATAGGATGGCAAATCAAAAATATGACGAATCATTTAGACTACAAATAGAAACTGACTATATAACAAACTATGATGCAACACTACGAGGTCTTGCAAGGACATATGGCGTATCTGAATCATCACTCAAGGACTGGAAGTCAAAGGGTTCTTGGGATACAAAACGAGAAGAGCACAAGAATCAGGTTGTTGGCACGGTGCAAAATGATATAGCCGAAAAACAATCAGAGAAACTAACAAAGATACATAATGTCGCTGTTGGTGCTGTTGAATATTGGCTATCTATGTATGACCCAGAAACACAAGAAGGTAAAAATAGGCTTGCGGTAGCTACAACTGGAGAAATGAAGCTAATAAAGGAACTAATGCAAGCAAGCGGGATGGGTCAATCAATTAGTGGCAAAACTGTTAATTTTATACAGAACAATATTGAGAATATGTCGAAAGAAGATTTGGAAAAGGCACGAGATAAATATAGTTCAATTATGGATATATAGGTAAATAACGTGAGAAATGTACAAACTCCAGAAGAAATACTAAAGAAAATAAATGATGAATTGTTTGAGAGGGAACGACAGGAGAATTATGAGTTTTATCATCCAGATAGAGATGGCTCAACGTGGGACTGGTGCTGTTATTTTGTTCCAAAAGAATACAACGAGAAAACAATGTCCGCAAGAAAGCCTATTGCAGACACACTACAGTTATTCCTACAAGGCAAGATAGAAAACCTTATACTTAATTGCCCGCCTGGCTCTGGTAAATCTCTTACGGTATCGCTTATGCTGGTACAGTGGTTTGCCTATTACCCTACGGAAACAGTAATTAGGAATAGTTTTGAGAAATCACTTGCAATGAACTTTTCATCACACATAAAGTCATTCATCAACTCAAAGAAATTCAAGGCTGTATCAAAAGTACGCCTAACAAAAGGAAACAACTCAAAGGAGGAATGGTCTCTAGATGGAAGTGGTCTTAATAACTACTTTTGTGGAGGTATAGGAGGTAATACAACTGGCCGTAGATTCAATGGTGTCGGTATCCTTGACGACCCTATAAAGGACTCAAGTTATTGCACACCAAGCAATTTGGAATATCAATGGGGCTGGTATCAAGATGTTTTGGATTCTCGTGGTGTTTATAATGAGAGATTTGGGCGTAATGCAGGGATTATAATAATAAATACACGTTGGCACAAAGATGATATTGCGGGCAAACTACTTGAACTTGAGCCAGAAAGATGGACTCATGTAAAAATAAATGCACTTATTCCAGATATATATGACCCAAATGCAAAAAGTTATTGTGAAGCTGTTATATCAACATCAGAACTAAAGAGAAAATTAAAAAACTACAAGGCAACTGGTAGATTGGCAAACTTTTTAGCAGTATATCAACAAGAACCAATATCTGAATCTGGACAATTATTTCCAAAAGAAAATCTTAAAACATATACTAAGAAAGACTTGATAGGAAGAATGCCGATTGCAAAATATATTGTTATTGATTATGCCAACAAGGGTAGTGATTTCTTCTCTGCTCCTGTTATATACCAATATAGTGATGGTTATTATATGGTGGATTGTGTATTTTCGCAGGATGATGTAAAAAATGTCCATCCACAATTAATAAAGAAAATTCGCACACACAAGCCAAATATTGTCGGGGCAGAAACAAACAATGGTGGTCAACTATATGTAGAGAATCTACGAAAAGATCTTGTTGGCGTTATGGATGTATTGCCAGAGATACGAGAAAAATATCAAACTTCTAACAAGGAAACGCGTATATTAGCGTGTGCAGGACAAATTATGGAAAATATAAAGTTTTTAGTTGACACAGAACAGGATGAACAGTATAATGCATTTATAATGAATCTTGTTACTTATGCAAAGAATGCAAAGAATGCACACGATGACGCACCTGACAGTCTTGAGCAGTTTATAAGTATGCTTAATCTTGGTGGAATGTCGTCATTTGTAGCAGGCAATAATAGAAAATAAAAACAGTGAGGTATTATGTCAAAGAATAAACACAAAAAGCAAGAATCGATACAAAACAATACTGTATCAATATCAACAATTAATAATAGCGGTAATAGTAGATTACAAATAGACACTGACCTGAAATATAAAAAACAAGTATCTCTATTAAGGAAACAGGAGGACATAACAAACACTACTTCATCAATCCAAAAGGCACGTGGAGATACATCACTACAGTCTGGGGTTGCACAAAACGGATTCTCTGTAAACAATATAATATATCCAATCTACAACAGAACAGCATTACTTAATTTATATAGTATGAACGAGGTGCATAGTGCATGTATCGACCTACTAAGTAATTGTGTTGCGGGGAAAGGTTATACATTCTTGGCTGACAATAATGACCCAAAGATGAAAAAGGTTATTGATTGGGCGAAGAAACCAAACAGGCTACGTTTTGGATATACACTTGAGGGGTTATTGAGGGATTTGGCAATGGATCTGGCCGTGTATGATACAATAGAAACAGAGATTGTTGTTGATGCTTCTGGTATGCCAAATATGTATAGAGCAAATCCAGCATATATGTTTATTGAGCCAAAAAAGGGTGGTGATGGCGTTCCATTGGCAGGTAAGGTAAATTCATATTGGCAGGTTATTAATGGCAAGAATAGGAAGTATGAGCCATATATGGGTAAAAAGCGAGGTGCTGGTCATAGAATTTATGAAACACACGTAGAATCACCATTGTCTGATTACTATGGAGAACCATCATACGTTATTGCTCTTAGATATATTATTGAGAATGATAATATATCAATATTCAATAGAGAGTTTTTTGAGAATGGTGCAAAATTGTCGTATGCATTACTTGGGACAGGATATACTCTTACTGATTCTGACAAAACAAATCTTGATACGCAGATAGACAATATTACTGGTGTAGGTAATAGAGGAAAAATGTTTACTATGTTTATAGGTAATGACAAGGGAGATATTGGTCTAACACAGATGTCACAACCATTCAGTTCATCGTTCCTTGACCAAAAACGCCTTAATGATGAAAGTATAATGTTGGCACATAGAGTATCGGCAAGACTACTTGGTAAGTCTGGAAGTGGTAATATAGGTGGTTCAAGTGAGGATTATTCAGCAACTAAAAAGTATCTTGAAACTGTTGTAAGTATGAGAAAATGTATGCTTGAGGATTATATTAATATATTCATAGAAGAAGAATTTGGCATCAATCCAAAACTTAATTTGAATAATATTGATATTATGACAGAAAAAGACAAGGCAATAACCTCAACAATGCTTTTTAATGCTACTGATGAATTTGGCAATAGAGGAATGGATGTTGAAACACTACGTGAATATAATGACCAAAAGCAAATAAAGCTTTTAACAGAAAGAATTAATGAGGATGTCGGTGAAAGTATCGGTGTAAGTGTCGGAGAAAGTGGAAAAGTGTCTGGAAGTAATAATATGGAAATCGATATTGATGCTCCAAACAATCTTGAAGCAAGAGATAGATAATTTGAACTGCAAATAATATATTGTAATTATACAAAATAATACTTGACAAGAAATAACTTATAATGTATTATGCACAAGAGATATAAATTTTACACAAACATAGAGGTAATTTATGAAACAAAAACGAAAGGCTAGATTGCTAGAGGGCGTTGTTATTGAGGAGGTATCCCTTGTTAAGAGAGGAGCGAATAACAAACGCATATTCTTTGCAAAGTCTGCCGAACGAAAAGAAACAGACCAAAAGATAGATGTCGATATTCGTACATTTGCTAAAAAGGATGATAATGGTAATGATTTTGCCTTTATTGATTCCGAAACTGGCGAAAGAATGCACGTATTAAAGTGTGTATTGTATGAGCCAGATGTTGCTGATTTGCAGGACGATATTATGACAGAACAAGAGATTGCTAATGCATATTATAACTTTGCAAAAAACTATGGTGATATAAAACATAATCATTCTGGTGAGTCTGGATATGCAAGCTTTGTTGGTGGTGGTATCGAATTAAAAGATACAAAGATATGCGATGAATTTATTAAAAAAGGTTCTGCCGTGATTGATATTGCAGTAGACGACAAGACTTTTGAATTATACAAGAGTGGCGAGATTGACAGCGTGTCAATGGGAGGTTATTTTACAACATCAAAAGAAGTGGAGATTGAAAAAACTATGAAAGATGATAATGAAAAGCTTGGAGTATTAAAATCTATTGCTAAGTTTCTTGGGTTTGGAGAAATTACAATATCTGACAAAAATCCAGAAAACGATAATGGTAGTAATGAGAATAATAATAATAACGATGGAGAAATTGATATGACTATTGAAGAATTAACAAAGATGTTAGACGAGCGTGATGCCAAAGCAAAAGAAGAATTGGCAAAATCAGCAGAAGCAACAAAGGTTGTATCTGTCGATGATTATGAAAAACTAAAGAAAGAATTTGCTGACTATAAAGATGGAGAAAAAGCAAGACTTGCAGAAATTGAAAAAACATATATTGCTAGAGTAGAGGCTATCGAAAAGTCAGAAAAAGCATTATCAGAAAAAGCAACAGAACTTGAAAAATCAATTAAAGAAATTATTGAAAATAGTGGTGAGCCAACAACAGCATCACCAGAAGATAACAAAGCAAATCCTGTTGTAAAATCATTTGCAGATCTAATCAAATCAAATAAATAAAAGAGGTATTATAATGAATCTTAGAAAAAACGAACAGCTTGGTAGAAACTTAAAAAAGTACTACGAAGCAACTAATCAGCACGAGCTTGCAAAGAATCCTTTCCAAGAAGAAAAGCAAATGACAGAAATTGCAGGAGCTATTATTACAAAATCAATCGGTAACAACAAGAGAGCATGGGAAGATTTCTTTGAAGAAACTATGCCTACTTCAATTAGAAAGGCTTTTGATAACACAGCATCTGGTATTTCACTACCATATCCAAGCTCAACATCTGGAACTGGTTCACTTACCGACAAATTATCAACACTTGTAACAAATATGAACTCTAATGGCTTCTTATCAGAAAGACAAAATTCAGATTTTTACAATATGACATTTAGTGCAGGAGTTGACTTCTTGAGATATATTTCTTACAAAGAAAGTACAACCCCACTTATCAAGCTTACAAGTATGGAGATGACCACTGATAGAACATTCTCTGCAACAAGAGATAGTTACTATTCAAAAGAATACAATGACACAAGAAATGGTGTTATTGCATTTGGTTTTGATATGCTTGTTAATGAACTTACTTTTGCACATGACCTTTCTGTAGAAGAAATTAGAGAATATGCATGGATGGGTAATTTTATGGATATTATCATGATGCAGATTGCTACTGTTAAATCCATTGATATGGCAAAAATGATTTCTCAAGGTTATGCCGTAACAGGTAAAACATCAACAAATGATAGTATTGAAAAACTTATGTATGGTTATCAACATATTCTTCGTTGGGCTGATGGTGCGAATACATTCTCTACTCAAACAAAGGATGTTCGTGGTGCATTTGGTCATAGAGTAACTCCTCAAAGATTATCCGTTGGTGTTAAGGTTAATTCTGGTGGAACAGACGTAGAGCTTGATTCTACTGCATTAGCCGCTTGGGATGGTGCAAAAACTGATGCATTGTTATGGAAAATGCTTACAGAAATGAAAAATAGATATTCACAAAACAGAATGAATAAATTTATTATTTCAAAAGCTGACTATGATGGATGGGTATATTACAAACAATCTGTTGGTAATGCTGTTACATCTGCTACATTTGGTGTAAATACTGAAACTCGTGAAATGAGAGCTACTGTTGGTGGTTATGATATGAATGGTGATCCTACTATGATGTTCAATGGTGTTGGATTTGTAATTGACTACAATGCTCCATCAATCAGAAATTATGGTATCATTGTTCTTGGTAACCCAGAAAACATTGTTGCAGGTCGTCAAACAACCCAAGAAACTACTGCATTCAACTTTAATCCTAGAGGCTCAAAAGGTGCTACTTGGGAATATACAAATACATACTATATGAATAGTTCTGTTGATGTAAGAGAATCATTTGTTGTTGCTGGTTCAAGTAAGAGATTTACTGCCACTACTGCAATCGCATCAACCGATGTTATCAGATTGCCAAAACCATATCTTGTTGCTGATAATACAAAAAATAACTTCGTAGAAAAAGCATTAACATCTGCTGTTAATGGTGATGGAACAAGCTTTATTTATACTGATGCTGACCCATCAAAATATAAAATCTACATTGCTCCTGCAACCACTGGGGCAGGAGGAGATGCTGTTGCAAACAGCACATACGCATTAATTAAAACTAATGTTGCAGCTACATACAATGCTGGTGAAGATATTTCTGCTCTTACAGCTGGAAATTATGTTGCATTTGCAGAACACGTTGATGGCAATACATACTTAATGCCTTCTGAAATCGTTTCAATTACTGTCGGTTCATAAATAAGTAAATAATAATACATGGGGTATGGTGCAATACTATACCCCAAACATAAAAAGGGTAACCAATGAAAATTAAAATAATTAAATCTGTTCAATACTATTTTAGCGAAGGTGATATTATAGATACCTATACAGATGAATATTGTAACAGTCTTATAAAAGGTGGTCTTGCTATTTCTCTTGAGCCAAATAAAGAAATGATTGTTGGTATTGAGGAAGGAAAAGAGGAAGTAATTACTCCAATGCAACCAAAAAAGAAAAGTAAAAAGTAGGATAATAGAATGGATCATAAACAAGCAATAGCAAACAAAGTAAAATCAATGTTCAATATTGAAAAACCAGATGATAGTAGTGTATTTGCAGAGGTGCACAGGAATGCATCAATTACTGCAAACAATATAATGGATTCAAATTATGATGCTTATGTTGCTATTTTTTCTGCATTAACAGACGACGAATATGAGACAATCCTTAATAAAGAATATTATTTGCAAACAAATGAGGAACGTATTTTGATGGCCTGTGAGAATGCAGAGGCAAACTTGTATATGTATCATTTATTATCAAAGTTTGAATTTATTTCACAAGAGGATTTACGATATAGAAAACAAGTATTTGGTACAGGGTCTATTGAGCCAGAGAGATTTCTTGATATGATTGAGGGAAGATATTCATATTATAAAACAGCAAAGGATGTTCTTAATTCAATAAACTGGGATGACTCTATTGTTGGTGGTAGTTCTGGATTTTATGTATCATCATCACCGTCAAAAGTAACCGTATATAGCGATAATAACAAGGATGGTATATAATGTCAAATAGTAGAGTGGAAAGCTTTAGAACTGATGTTTTTGCTCGCTTGCAGGCTCTTATTGATGCCAATGAACTTGATATTGTATCTCTACGCAAGAATGACTTTGGTATTACTATAGGGAATCAAGCACGTGATGAGGAATTGTACCCTATATTTGTAATGAAATTAAAGGCTGTTCGTATGTTTGATGATATATCTGGTTATGGCGAGCAATCAATCGAATATCTTTGTTCTATTATAAAGACTATTGAAAAGACTGGTACAGATATAGAGTCAAGTGCAAATACGGCAGAATCAGAACTTGTTGCATTAACAGAACAGGTTATTGGAGTTATTACAGATGATACTTGTGAAATAATAGATGGTGTTAGCTACAAAGAAAGTATATATAGTGGCAAATGGGCTATTGTGTCTGAATTTGTAGTTGCAAAATAACAAAATAAAACAATATAATAAATAGGAGAAAAAATGGAGACAATAGGCGATGGAAAACTTATATCGAGAGACTTTCAAATATACTTTACATCCTTGACTGCTAATCAAAATGTGTGGGATAAGGTAGCTGAAGAAGATATTGAATTGCAAAAATATATTAAAAGATTCAATGGTTCAGCAAATGAATATACACTTGAATATTTACTTCAAACAGCTGATGACCGAGAAAGTACCAACAAAATATTTTATGAATTTGGTGAACTTAGAAAAGATGGATTTGTTTCTAATCTTGATGATGGAGAAACAGTAGAGGGAAATACAAAAGGTGAGATTCTTGTTTCACAAAATGGTTCAATTACTGCAACAATGATTTCATTAAACACCAATACATTAAGTCAATTATCAAGCAACAATGGAAATGATATATGTGTATTGGCTGTATCAGAAGATGATTCAATACTTGCATTTTTCTATCCAGACCTTAGACTTAATTTTAATCCATCAGTAACAGGTGGAGAAATTGGAACTATTGAAGTAACCTTTAACAAAGATGTTGCGTGTGGAAGTGATTGGTCAATACCTTTTACAACATACGTAGCTCCAGCAGAATAAGGAGGATGAATTATGGCTTTTACAACAGCTTTAAAAAATAGTACTAATATTCGTAAGTTTGATTTTGAGGTATATATCTATCAAGGTGATATGACAGCAGCTATTTCTACGTTTAATGGTATAGATTCTGATGAATTTTTGGATGGAACACTCGGGTTTTTAAATGCTTTTACCGAAATAACAAAAATCGAACGCTCAACAATCATAGCAAACACAGAAGATGGTGATTCTATTGAAACAAATGATGGACAAACAAATATCATAGATAAAAACGGTAATGTAGCACTTTCACTTGTATCGGTTACTCTTGATGCAATAACAACCTTACGTGGATTAAATAGGCAGGATGTATCATTCTTATTTGTAGAAAAATGCAACGACAAAAGATTCCTTGTATTTATCCCAGTAGCAACCCTCAAATATAACGAGGCATTTACTTCTGGTGATGTATTGCGATTACCTATTTCGGCAATGAAACAAGTAAGTAAATCTGGAGATTTTTTGTATTTTAAAGAATATACAAATTCATAATATAGATATGGCAACCTAACTATTGCCCCCAAAACCAAAAATAGAATAAACGCAGAAAGGACAGATAATGTAATATTATTTGTCTTTTTTGCATATATGAATAATATTACTTGACATATCTCTCAATAGAATATATTATGAACCCAGAGGAATAAATTTATGATATTATATATAAAGGAATTAAAACCAAGCATAAAACCACTTGGATTCTATGAGATGTTGTATGAGGATGAAAAGTATCTTGAGCATCTACGAAAGATTGCATATGATATATTGGTGCGATATGGCAAAATAGCGACCAATAGTAATGATTCTGTGGGTAATAAAAAGAATATGAATATATCAGTCTCTGTTGAAAATGATACACTGGATGTTGATTTTCATTGGGGTAAAACAGACACAGAAAGAGCTTATTTTAACAAAAAGATTGCTGATATGACAATGGGAACAACGGATATTCCATCAATAGAAGAACTTGTTGATTGGGTGCGAGGTAAAGAAAAGTTTTTTACAGAGAATCCATTTATGCTAAAGAATAATGCATCATTTTTCAATAGAGATATTGTTGGTAGCGAACGAGAGTATGCGGAACGATTACAGGTTGCAATGGAAGAATCTGGAACATTTTCATACGGCAACAAGGTATTTAGAGGTCAATCACAAAGTGCGACAATGGATAATCCTATTCGTGCAGAATATACGCATAAATCAAGGAAGTTTATTGATGTTATTAATGAAAAGATAGAAAAAGAATTAGCTGATAGATTTAATGGTATATCAGAAAGACTTGTTGATAGGATACTTGCGAGAAATGCTGGTAGTGTTGAGTATGTTGTTGCAATTCTTGATGATGGGATTGTTAATATAATAAATGTTGATACGCTTGATGAATGGTTGGTTGAGTATGTGCGTGGCGAGGGCATAATTGAAATAGAGTATGATTATGATGCCCACAGAAACGAGATAATGGAATATGCAAATAAAAAAGCACCAAAAGTTTTAAACATAACAAAGTCATTATATCGTAAAGTAAATAGAACTATTCGTGGACAGATAAAAAGTGGCTCAACAATTGACATAAACAAATATCAACAAATGATACTTGATACAATAAATAAAATAAAATATTAAAATAGGTAGGATATATGGCAAAGTTTAGTACTTCCTTAAATCAATTAAAAGAGTTTGCTAAGATAGCAAAAGAGCCAATAGATGCTCAATCATTAAACAAAAGTATTGCTAGTATGGTATCATCATTGGCAGTATTGCAGGAGCTTGCAAGTACTGCAAATAGTGGCAATATATCAAAACTAAAGAAAGAATATAATGCCCTTTTTGAAATAGTTAAAAAGATACAGGAATTTCAAAAGAACGGAGGCTCTACAAAGGATGCCAAATTAACTGGGTCTGCTAATAGTATGACAAAGGCTATTGATAACCTAGAAAATAGATTAATGGCACATTATGGTAAAAGTAAAAAAGAAGCAGAGGGATATTTACATCGACAGCGTGAAATAGTTGAGGCTATGAAAGATGAAACATTATCTGGAAAAGAAAGGTATGAATTAGCCAGAAAAATAAAAAGACTTAACATCGAAACAAGTGATACCGTTAGTGCTTTAGCGACAAGTGAAAGAAAGAA
>Ga0265294_10009172_pt1 | contig 11448 bp, 6 predicted proteins | sample MunlanPumphouse3_FD_192504 | JGI IMG/M metagenome (GOLD analysis project Ga0265294, IMG submission 192504) | Groundwater microbial communities from a municipal landfill in Southern Ontario, Canada - Pumphouse #3 | ecosystem: Environmental > Aquatic > Deep subsurface > Groundwater | place...
ACTACGACACAGTTGTTCGGGGACAAGAAAGATTTAGTTTTAGAGAACGGCAAGAAGTTTTTGGCTACGACTATCCCAGAAGCTATGCGCCCTTTAGTTAACGAATTGGACTCTAAAACTTTAGCACTTGTACTTGGTATTACCGATGGCGTAGTTAGAAAATATACCGGTGAAGACCCGTATCGTTCTGGTGGTAGCGGAGGTTCTGGTACGGCTCAAGATACTAAAGAGTCTCTTGTTAAAGAAATGCAAGAGATACAAAAGGACCCGGCATATTTAGACCCTTACAAAGACAGAGTAAAAAATAAAGAGTTAAATATTAAAATGGAAGACATCCGTGCGCGGATGAGAAAAATACTTTAATTTTTATTGACAAATGAAAAAGGATATGTTAATTTAAATTGTCGGTGACATTGGAATCTCGTCCGGTTTACCGGGTACCGAGAGAAAGATAACTGACATCGCTCAAATCTAGCCGTCCGGTGGGGAGAGCCGGGTACCGTTTAGGTTGAGAAATATTACTAGATAATCTAGGAGATAAATATGTCTTGGGACACAGTTCAAATTACAGAATTTAGTTCTGCTATGGACGTCCGCGAGCAACAGATGACAACAAGGCTTATGCCTTATGTTAATCGGATAACTATCTCTGGGGATGATTTTGCCTATGATGGCCATACTGAAGTGGCAGCGTATCACGCAAACGGCACTAACCCGGATATTCAACCAGTTGCAGCATCTTTCACACGTAGAAAATTATCTCGTGACAGAATTGTTGTTACACTTTTAGTGGACAATAAAAATGTTCGAGGTATGTTAACAAACCCAACAAGCGAATTAGCTATGCTTTGTATAGCTGCTTTAGAGAGAGAAACAGACCGTATAATTTATGACGCAATGTTCGCAACAGTTTACACTGGCCGAAATTTTGCAACCGAAGTAAGCTATACATCAGATGGTGTGGTATCAGTTGATGGTACTTCTGGTTTCACGTATGAGATATTGTTAGCAATTCGTGCTCAATTTATCGATGCAGAAGTTGGCAATCAAGGAGAAATCCCTATAGCAATAGGTATCTCTGGCGACGAGCATACAGATTTAATGAGCGAGGTAGAGTTAACAAGCTCAGATTATTCTTCTAAGTATGTGATTGATAAAGGGATAATCAAACAAGGTTTGGGTATGGATTTTGTTGCGTTTGGCGCGGGCTCAAATATTACTGACCCGATACTAGAGACAGTAGGCGGAGAAAGAATATCTTTTGCTCTTGCATCACGTGGCGTTGTTCTTGGTATTTCTTTAGACCGAGTAGTCGAAGTAAAAGACCACCCAACAAAAGTAGAGACAACAATCATTAACGTTATCAAAGAATTAGGCGCTGTCCGGTCGGCAGGTGTCCGTTTACAGAGAATTAGATTAACCCCTTAAGGAGGAAAAGAGTATGGCTGCTTATAATGATTTCATTACTCATAATGCCTCGGGTGTTAAGGCGGACGTCGATAGAGGCGTTCGTGTTAACGGGGGCGTAGTTCGGCAGATACCTTTCTCTTTTGAGAAAGCGGCTGACGATATTGATGCTTCAGTTTGGCGTGTAGGGCGTATTTCGCCTTATGCAATAATCCGAAGTGTGGTTTTCGCTTGCGATGCCATAGCTAGTTTAACAGAAATTGACATTGGTTTTTACAAGCCAAAAGAAACAGGCGGGGACGCGATTGACAAAGATTGTTTAAAAGATGGTCTTGACCCGCACGCCGGTATTGCGGCCTTGACTGAAGAGTATGTACCAGACCCAGCGAATGTTGGTAAAGAGGCGTATTTGATAGCAGGGTTGACAGCGGCAGAAGCCATTAAGTATGGGGCTTTTGACATCGCGATAACTGGTAACACAGCAGGAACAGACATAGGTTCGATTTCTGGGATTATTGAGTATATAGACTAAGAGAAAAAACGGAGGGCTAGATTATGGGGTTACCCGCAGATAAGGTTGACATTTGTAATCTAGCCCTCAGTTTATTAAAGTCGGATATAGTCGTAACGAACATAGAAGAGCCAGAGAACGAAGAGGAGGAGGTTTGTTCAAAGTGGTATGACATCACTAGGCAAGCTGTCTTAAGAGCTTTCTCTTGGAACTTCGCAAAGAAAAGAGCAAGCATTTCCCGTAGTGGTACGCCAGAAGAATACGCTGACGAATACCAACTCCCCGACGATTACGTTAATTTAGTTTTTATCGGCGAAGATATAGACGAGGATTACGAGACAGACTATTCTATTGAAGGCGATAAAATCCTTATCAACAATGGAGCCGCGTCAACTTTAAACATCAAGTACATTTGGAATATCGAAAATGTACAAAAGTTTGACCCTTTGTTTACAATGTTATTAGTACACGAACTAGCCATAGTTTTAGCTAACCAAATTTCCGGGTTAAATAAGAGTACAAAGAAAATAGATAAGGATAGAGACCGATGGGAAGTTAAAGCCCGTTCTAAAAATGGTCAAGAAAATCATCCTAGGCAGAGATATGTAAGCCCATTGGCTAGTGCTAAAAGGAGAGGTCGGTCGTCATCTTTAAGTGATGGTGTACACCTTTTTTAATAATGGAATTTAATGCGACATTACAAAGTTTTTCTTCCGGTGAAATAGCCCCTAACCTTTGGGCGCGAACAGACCGACCCTTTTACAAAACTGGTCTTGAGGTATTAAGACAATATATTCCGCTTTTAACTGGCGGGCTCTTCTTTAGGCAGGGTTTTGAATATGGGGCGCATACGAGGCTTAACCAAGATGTTTGGGGTTTACCATACCGTTTTAATCTAGAAACCGTTTATTCTCTTGAATTTACTGATTATAAAATTCGTTTTCATACAGGCGGGGGCGTTGTTTTAGAAACCGCTAAAGTCATTTCAGGTATTACCGCCGCGGACCCAGGTGTAGTGACTTCAACAAGCCACGGATTCAACGACGACGACGAAGTGTATATTGCGGGCGTAGTCGGGATGACTGAACTTAATGCGCAGTTTTTCTTAGTAGCCAACGCAACCACTCATACATTTACTTTAACCGATATAGACGGGAACGATATTGATACTTCAGCTTATACAGCTTATGCTTCTGGCGGAACCGTGGCAAGGGTGTATGAGATAGACTCGCCATACCCTATTGAAATAGCTAAAGAGATACAATACGCGGGTACTGAAGATGTTATGTATATTTGTCACCAGGATTATGAACCACGAAAACTTACTTATACAAGTCCGACGAGTTGGGCTTTTTCAACATACGATAGATATTCGTCTACTAAATTTATATGGGATATACACCGCGAGGATAATCCTAGTTTTGAAATCACTACTAATCATGGGTTTAAAACGGGGGACATCGTTCGTATAACTAATGTTAACGGAATGACACATTTTAATGACAAGGATTGGCGCCTTGTAGAAGCAGAGGACGGCAATCCTAAGGTGTTCCGTTTAACCACACTCGCAGGCGCGACCATAAACGCCAGCAGTTTTCCGGTATATGAAAACGGAGGTGATGTAGCTTTAGTTAAACGCGCGGGTAAGGCGGTTACCGCTGCGACTAAAGCAGACCCTGGTGTAATTACCGCAGCGTCACACGGTCTTATAACTAACGATAAAGTTACTTTCGCTAGCGTTGGTGGCATGACGGAACTTAACGGCAAATATTTTTGGGTAAAGAAAATAAACGCTAATTCTTTCAGTTTGATGGACGAGCAGGGTAATGATGTGGATACGTCTGGGTACACTACATATACTTCGGGGGGTAATGTTTACTATCTAAGTAGCATCTTTAACCGTATTGGGGATTTCCCCGGCGCGGTGGGTTTTTACGGTGGACGTATAGCTATGGGTTCGACTAAAGACGAGCCAGATGCGTTTTGGCTTTCTAAAGCTCCCAACACTACTTCGGGTGCTAATCAGTATAATGATTTTACGACAGGTACCGCGGCTACTAACGCAGTAATATATATCTTATCCGCGCAGAATTTAGAGACACATAAAATACTCTGGTTTAGTGGTAACCCAACTTTCTTAATTGCGGGTACTACGAGTGGAGTTTACAGAATAAATGGCGGTGCCAACGGCGCGGCTATAACACCAACTAATATCCTTGCGACCCCTATTTCTAGTATTGGTAGCGCGGCTATTGCGCCTATCTTTGTGGAAAACCAAACAATATATGTTGAGCAAGGTGGGCTTAATTTAAGAAGTTTTGGGTATAGTGTAGAGAAAGATGATTTCACTTCTTTTGATAAAACACTATTAGCGGAGGAAATGACAACAGGCGGTATCGTACAAATTGCTTACGCTCGCGGGAGACCTAATTTAGTTTATGTTGTTCGGGCGGATGGGGCGCTTTTAGCTTGTTCATTACTTGAACAACAAGAAGTCGCAGGCTGGACACAGATTGATTTAGGCGGGGGCGGTAAAGCTTTAAGTGTAGTAACCGAAACAAGCTCTACTGGGATAGACCGAGTGGGTGTTTTTGTTGAGCGCACTATCAACGGTCAGACTAGACGATACTTAGAATATCTTTCAGTCGACCCTACGCTACCTAATCCTATGGATTATTTTACCGACGAGGACAGCGAAGCGTCGGACAAATTAAAGTATGATAAGTTATTATTTGAAGAACAGAAAAAGTTTAATCGCTTAGATTGTTCCGTTTATCTTGACCACACACAAGATACTACCCTAACCTTATCTGCTGTATCGGGTAGTGCTATTACGGCTACGGCTGGGTCAGCGGTATTTTCTGCAAGCGATATAGGCAAAGAAATAAAGATAAAGTATTTAACAGGCGAAGAAACAGGCACAGGAGAAATTGTCGGATACACTTCTTCTACTGAAGTTACACTAAGAGTTGACGAAACTTTCTCTACCGTTGACATTCCTGCTGGTGGGTGGTATCTAGCGGCTGATACTGTTTCCGGGATTCACCATTTGGAAGGCGAAACAGTTAGTGTAGTTGCCGACGGTGGAGAACACGCAGACGTAGTAGTTACTAATGGTACTATTACATTAGAATATGTTGCAAGATATGTTATACTAGGATACAAGTACAAAGGCTTTATACGTACTACAGATTTGGAAGTTTCAGTAGGCGGACGGTCTTTGCAAGGCCGTAATAAGAATATGAATAAGATAAGATTGAAAGTAAGAAATACTTTGGGCGGAAAAGTAGGTACGTCTTTTTATAAAGTTAATGAGTTAGTTTATAGGTCAGCAGAGTTAAGTAGGTATGGTTTACCAGTACCTTTGTTTACCGGGCTAAAAGAGGCGTCTAATCGTGATAGGTCGGAGGAAGAAAAGCGTCTTTGTATAATACAAGATAAACCTTTTCCTATGACAGTATTAGCTATGATATTATATTTTGATATTGACGCGGAGGAGGACCAGTAATGAAGTATACAGCGTTTGGCAAAACTTTTGATTTAGATTTAGGAAAAGACACGGCTCAGTTTGGTTCTGCGTATTCGGGTGTAACTTCTTTTATTGGGTCTATTGATACAGCACAAGCGTATTTAGAAAAAGGTATTTTTGACCAACAAGGCTATTATCAGAAAGCTTCTTTAATTAAAAGCAATGCGTACAGAACACGGGCAAGACAAGCTATGGACTATATAAGTTCAGGGGTTAAGTTAGTCGGGACACCGCTGTTGGTCTTGAAAGGAACAATGGAGTTAGCTAAAGCCCAGGCGGATTCGTATATGCAGGCGGGGGACCAGGCTTTCAGGATTAGCGCGCACAATGCACGTAACGCGGCTCACGAAGGTAGGGCAGCGATTATAAAAAGTATTTTAGACATAGGTTCGTTAGAATTGTGAGGTAATTATGCCAAGAGGTAACATAACAGAATACAGTGGCGGGAATTTTGCATCTATGCCGACAGGCGGTATTTCGGAAGACCAGTCCGGACAGATAATTGCCAAGGGGTTGTCTAATTTAGGCGCCGCTCTTGACAAGAGGGAGCAAGCTATAGCTGATATAGAAGCTGTTGCTAGGATGGGCGATTTTAAGTTTGATTATGTAAATTTACAGGACCAAAGACGACGGGAGTTTTTCAACAACCCGGATGGGTACGCGGAGACGCTTAAACAAGACGCTATAAAATTATACGAACGATATAGTGGTAATTTAAAGTCAAAGACCAAAGAGTCTTTTGAGCGGATATCAAGTGCTTTTATGGCCGACGCTAGTGTGGGCGCGGCGGAGTGGTCGGCTAAACGCGGGCTAGAAATAGACGTGGACAATCTTAAGAAAGGTTTTGTAGATTTAGCATTGCTAGGGGAGTCGACAGAGTCGCCAGAAGCCCTAGCAGAAATAGTCAGTCGTGATATAACGCCTACTGACGACGGTATGAATATTGTTTCACAGCAACAAAGGGCTAGAGCTTTATTAGACGAAAGTTCGGTTATCTCGCTAGGCGAGAGCACACGTAAGTCAGTAATAACTAGCGCTATGAGTTCCCGTATTTCCGTAGACGCGGCTAGAGTTTGGACCGATTTGACTTCTACCGACAAGTATCAGAAAATCTTAACCCCGCAAGAAACTAAGACATATATTAAACTAGCTGAACAGACTATGCTAATTGATTCACAATTAGAGCTCTATCATTCACGTATTACTTCTTCTGTAGGGTTAGCGGATATACACGACCGCATTATTGACCAGAGCATTACCCCCGCGGAGATAGCTCGGAGTATACAGATAGCAGAAATGAACGCAGGTAAATTAGACAGCCAAGGTAACTTAATTTATACCCAAGATTATATAGATGGTCTAAAAGCTGAATACAAGGTGTCGTTAAATTTGCATAAAGCCTCTACGCCAGAGTACGATAAAAACCGACGGGCTTTATTGACTGACTTTGACGCGCGGTGGAAGATGTACCTCAACAATAAAGGTCTCGAGAAGAAGAAGCCTTCGTCTAAAGATTATGATGATGTGTTATCTATATACGGTAAACTTGAACAGTTATATGCCTCGGGGGATATCCAAGAAGAAGACTATGCCAAGAAAAGAGCCTTATTGGATACTGATTTAAAAGCTAAAATGTCGGGTGGTAAAAGCGCGGTTAAGTATCGTTCTAAGTCTTTAACTGAGACTTTGCAGGAAGCCGGGAGGCATAAGTTAGGCTGGGGCGACCCGAAAGATGTATACAACTATGGCTATCGAGAGATTAATAATTATGTGGAGGGCCGGAAAGATTTAGACGATACGGGTAAGCAGGAGTTAAGAGAAGACCTATTAGTACAGTATACTCTAGCGCTAAATAATATTCCCGACGACCAGATGGAAGTGTACAATAGGGACGCTAAGAAAAAGGCCCAGAGTTTTCTTTTTGATACAGACGAACGAAATCCCGTGAGCTTTGTTAATAGATACGCGGTGTTTAAGCACCCAGAAACGGGGGCGCCAATACGGTATAATCAAACTATCCGTTGGGGTGGGAAGATTATAAAGTTTAAAGGGGTTAATCCTGACACAGGTAAGTTGACGTATTATGTACCTCCAGAAATGATAGAAAAGATGGGTAAATAATGGCTGAAGAAAACATCTATGAAATTGATGCTAAGGAGACTCCGGTAACTTCTTATCAGGATACTTTGTCGTATATGGATGAAGACGAGTTAGAAGGTTTTAATTCGTTGCCACATATAGACATAGATAAGTCTAATAAAACTTGGGGTGTCGTGGGCAAAGCTCTTATGGACCAGATAGTGTATTCATCAATAGAAGCGCCAGGGGAGATTCTATCTTTCAATGGACGTTTGCAAGAGGCTAGGCAAATTCCGGGTGTTCCGGCAAAGTACCAAGATTTTACTTTCGGGAATACAGCTAAAGCGAAGCAGTTTGTGGGCGAAAAGATACGCAACTTCGGTATTGCTATCCGTAATAGGATTGCGGGAGACGAATTACAAGAAGACGCAAGCCTCGGGACTAAAGTAAAAGCGGGTATTGGTAGCGGCGGGGCGTCTATCTTAAATCAGATTGCGGCTAGGACCGCGGGAACATTAGTCGGCGGTGCTTTAGGCGGGGTGGGCGGTGCGATTCTGGGTTACACAACCGCTGGTTTCGCAGCGTCGTATGTCCCTGAAAAAGCTACTATGATTAGGACTTTAACCGACGCAGGGTTTTCTCCCGAGTACATTAATACTACTAGTGAATTATATGCTATACCCGTTGCGTCCTTAGATTTTGCGTCTTTTAGTTTCTTAAGTTCGAGCTTTCGGCCTCTTGTTGCTAAAGCGGTGGGCAAATCTTTAGCGGCGGCGGTAGCGGAAGGGGTAGAGGGTATTGTTGTTGAAGGCGTAACAGAAGGCTTGCAACAGCGTATACAGACGGAGTTTGAGGTAGGGACTGGGGCTAGGAAACGTGATTGGAAAGAAGATATGACCGACGATATAGCGTCTATGATTGTAGGCGGTCTTATGGGTGGCGCGGTTAATACGGCTAATCAATTAAATACGCGTAGGAAGTTAATCACCAAAATCAAAAACACCACAGACTTCGACTACGCAACAGTCGCGCGTTTAGTAGATGAGTCTTTTTTAGAGGCGAACGATAATGTCTACAGTGATTTAATCGAACGAGTAGGGCTACATTCTGAAATGCAGTGGATAGAACGGGCTTTTAATAAGATAGAAGGCAAAGAATTAGGACCCGAGCCAGTAGACATAGAAACTTCAGTTCCCAATGAGTATCAGGAATACGAGGGTTTACTAGGAGAAAATCCCGACCAAGTTATAGGTGACACAACAAAAGAAGTCGAAACTTTGCAAAACCAAGCGGACGAAAAGATGGCGGCGTTCTTTGAAGACACAAGTTTATCACCTGAAGAGAACACCGTTCGGCAAGCAGAGGTAGATAATTTGCTTCAAGAATTAACCAGAGCGGAACATAAACTTAAAGCGTTACAGCAATTAAAGAACGGCCTTGATGGTAAGGTAGCGTTAACGTCATACCAGAATAGGACAGCTACTCGTAGACAATTAAGAAACTATATTAAAGGTTTCTCCGCGGGTAAAAAAGCTACCATAGGGGATATTAAAGAGATACAAAAATCAATACGGTCTCTCTTAAAGGGCTCAAATCTCCCCCAGAAAGCCGCTATGCGAATGTTAAGGTCTACTTTGACATTACGTACCCCTTCGCAATTTAACGCGCGGATAGGGGCTATTATATCCGATATAAACACTCTTATAAATGCGGATGCGGTTAAGGACTACCAGGCGTTAGGACGACGAATAATAGATAGCATGGCTACTAAAAAGAAGAATGTGGACCCTAATACTCAAGTTTTTGGTGAGCATTTAAGTCGTGTATTTAGTGGCAGGGTGCCTTTAGAATTTGGTTCTGATATAATTCCGGACACTCCCGAGAAGACGGTAAGAGCTAGTGTTGAGCAAGCGGTGTATGATTTAGCTAATGCTGAGTCAGACAAAGGTGCCGCCCGAAGAGCTGTAGAGGTTTTAGAAGCCTATTATACTAATCGTTTTGATAGATATCAGAAAATAAAGCAAGCACGTTTAGATAGAATTACCAGTATAACAGATACGCTAGAACAACAAATATTAAAAGGAAAAAACTTTAACGAGTTAGATGAAGCTTTTGCTCGGGTAAAGAAGAAGTCAAAGAAGGGGGGTTTGTTTACCCCGTGGAGTACGTCTTTTAAAACTATACTTGAGTCTCTTGATAAAGACTCGGGGGCCAAAGCAGGACAAGGGCCAATGGCTCAAGCTTTTAATCCGGATAGGCCATATATGACTAAGATGACGCTTCAACAAGAAGTCAGAGAACGTATTGACGACAAGTTAAAAGAAATATACGGACCCAAAGCAAATAATATCTGGCTAGAGTCACGGACGCAGGATTTTATAGACGTACCTTTTCAAGACGGAACGGTCAGAAATTTATCACGGGCCCAGGCTATGTCTTTATTTTTAATGACTAAAATGTCCGGGATTTCAGAGGATTTAAAGACCCAAGGCTACGACGAAAATTGGGTAGAAAGTTTTACGAATGGCGAGAATGTGAGATTTACCGAACAAGACTACGCTTTTATGGATAGTATGCGTGAGACTTTAGATTGGTTCGCGGACCAGATAGCGCCTATTTTTGAGAGGCTAACAGGTCGGCCTTTCCGTAGGGTGGACAATTATATTATGACTTCTCGTTTTCTGGCGCAGAGCGCAGAAGAAGGCGGTTTCGCAGATAATACTTCTATCATACAAGCCATGCAAAACGGTGATTTTACTAAAGCAGACCCAACCGCAGTCGGGGCTTTAAAATCTAAGACCGGAAGTAAACAAGTATTTAAGATACCCGACTTATTTGAGGCGATGTCTTTTTATGCTATAGATATGGTGCATTTTATTTCATACGCTGATTACACTACGGATATAGAACAGGTCTTTAACAACCCACGTATAGCACAGATTTTTAATAGTAAAATGCCCGCATCGTATAAGCCTGTTATTGATGAACACTTAAAGAATTTAGTTAATGGCGGATTTAATAGGACAGCGGATAGGCGGGCAATGGGGGTGGCTTTTAGGTTGATGGGTATATATGCTCGTAACCAAGTAGCCACGCCTAAGAATTTTATCCGACAGTTAACAGGTGTGGCGGGTGCTATGGATATAGAAGGGGTCAACCCGCTAAGTTTAGCTCAAACGATTGCTATGATGCCTCAGTATATAGCTTCGGGTGAGTTAAAAAGGCTGACGCAAACTAAAGCTCTACAAAATCGTTTCAACGGGGCCTTTGATATGGCGGTAAGCTTTATAAAAGAATTTGAACAGAAGGGGGTACCGCCAAATAAGGTTTCGCATTTTTTACATAATATGTTTACTGCGATGCCTAAGTACGGAGATAAAGTAGCGTCTATCTTAGTCGGTATGACTAAGTATCGATATGAAATGAGCAAGATTAAAGGAGAGCCTACAGCTCAAGATATAGCTAATGCGGTAAAGGCGGGTGTGCTTACGGTAGAAGAAACCCAGCAATCTATGGATTATGGTAAAGCGCCCGTTGCTTATAATCGTTCGGATTGGTTGTCGTCTTTGACGGTGAAATTTCAGAGAACGCAGGGGCAGTATTTGGATAGGTATATTCGGCTATGGAAAAACAAAGCCGCGGGACGTATAAGTAATGCGGAGTTTATAAAAGGTTTAATGGCTTGGCATGTATGGGTACCTCTTATGGATGGACTAGTAACTACGGCGGGCCTGTCTACTGGTGAGCTTTCTCTAGGTATGCTCACAGGCCCTTTTGCGTACCACTTAATTATAGGTAGCGCTATACGTGCTATGTTAGCGGGGTTACTAGATTATCTTGATGATGACGACGAACTAGTTCTTCCGTCTTATTTAAAAGAAGCCGGTAGTTCAACCTTAGTTGAGTCTTTCGCTAGAGATAC
>Ga0265294_10009173_pt1 | contig 11447 bp, 12 predicted proteins | sample MunlanPumphouse3_FD_192504 | JGI IMG/M metagenome (GOLD analysis project Ga0265294, IMG submission 192504) | Groundwater microbial communities from a municipal landfill in Southern Ontario, Canada - Pumphouse #3 | ecosystem: Environmental > Aquatic > Deep subsurface > Groundwater | place...
GGTAATGTGCATACACATATGGCGGTTTTTCAAAAAATATGGAAACATTAAAATATATGTGTACACAAATACCAAAAGATGCTTTAACCGAGCGTCTCCGCTGGGTTAAGCCAATTGTAAATAAGGAGGTGAAGTTGAAGGAGGCTGCCATCCTCTTTCCCGGTGGGAAGAGGACTCTTGAGCGTTGGGTTAGTCGATACAGAGAACTGGGAGAAGAAGGTTTGATTCCTCAATCAACTAGGCCTAGAACTTGTCCTAATGAGACTCCCATCAGGATCAAGGAAAGAATAATCGAACTACGAAAAAAAACTAAGCTTTGTTCTCAAAAGATGAACTACAAATTAAAAAAAGAAGGAATTGAAATAGGAACAAGGACGCTTGGGAAAATAATCAAGATGGAAGGATTGATTAGAAAATACCGAACTAGAAAATTAAAATACAAATATATTAAAATTCCATTAGCCAATGGAGACTTGGTTGAGATAGATATTAAATTCGTACCAGGTAGTATTAACGGGCTTAAATACTATCAATTTACTGCCATTGATTGTGCTTCTCGCTGGAGGTATTTAGAAATATATGATGGAATGAGTAATGATTGTGCAATTAACTTTCTAAAGAAAGTAATTGAAGTTTCTCCTTTTAGGATTAGAGCTATTAAAACAGACAACGGTTCGTGTTTCACAAACCGATATATTGGATATAATAAATCAAAAGATCCAATGAATCCAAGGATTCATGATTTTGATTTAGTTTGTGCAGAAAGAAATATCATTCACTATTTAATTGATCCTGGTAAACCAGCTCAGAACGGAAGAGTTGAAAGAAGTCACAATACTGATCAAAATATGTTCTACAATAGAAATATCTTTAGAAGTAAAAAAGATTTAGAAGTAAAGATTAGAGAATGGAATAATTGTTACAATAATCTAGAGCATTGTGCTCTAGATGGAAAAACTCCTAATGAAATGCTACTCTTAGATAAAGTCGGATAATCAAATTAATTATCCGCCAAATGTGTGTGCCTAAAACAGAACTAGAGATATTTGTTTTTAATAGAAATAGACATATATCCGACACCTATCATTGAAAGACCAGCTATCACTAAAGCAAGGGGCCACCCTAGCCCACTAGAAAAGTACTCTGATGTTATTTTAAAGATATAAGCCATAAGGAACAATGTTCCAAAAGTTAAAAAAGATTTGCTTTTGAAGTTTACACTTAAAAACAATGTTCCAAATACTAAGAATGGATATACAAGTTCCCAAAACATATTTTGCTCTGGATCCCATCCCCCAAGAGCAAGAGTTGACCCAAGAACAGCAATAATACCAAAACCGTGAAGAACACCCGAGAGAGAAGACAAGCTTTTACCTATAAAAAAACGTCCGAGTAAAATATAAGATAAACCAACAAGAAGGAATCTATATTCATAAAAGTCAAAGTCTAAAAAGTATGGGTTTCCATCAACAAGAAGGTTAGTAAAAGCAAAAAATAAATATGTCCCAAATATAATGCTAAACAAAACAAACAAGTTCTTTTTTAAAAGGAAATAAGATAAAAGACACAAAGAAAAAAGTATAAATGAAATCAAGCTTTGCATTCCTAAGCTAGAAACATCAAAACCTATATTATCAAAAACAACGTAAAGACCGATAGGATAGACTAGAGCAAAAATTAAATAAAAAGCAACGCTTAATGCTTCTGTTCTTTTTTCTTTATCTAGCAATAATCCAATAAAGTAAGCAAGGGTGCTGGCTCCAAGGGTTGATAATACTTTTGTTAAAAAGTTAAATTCTGACCAATTTTGAAAAACTAATATAGATATTCCTAAAAAAACTATTCCTCCGCCTATGTAATAAAGAATATTTGCAATATTCAATTTCTTGCTTTCCTTATGTTCGTCCACTTCCCTACAGACAGAATTAAGATCATCTTTTGTGATAATCTTTTGATCAACAAGCTCTTTTACATATTGTAATAATTCTTCTTTTGTTGTCATTTTGTTAATATTAATTTTTTATCCAACCAATAAATTTAAATCCATGATAATCAGAATAGTTAATTTGTAAATTAAGCTTTTGACTTAAGCCATGACCCTTTATATAAAAAACATCTAATCCTCTAGGAAAAAATACACTAGACACCCTTTCTCCGTAAACAACCTCAAATCCATCGGGAGATATAATTCTTGAATCAAGGTTAAAGCTTAGAGCTTCTTCAAAAGAAACTTCTCTGCTTTCGTTGTTTTCAATGTCATGAAAAAACAATTTCGAATCTTCTACAATGTATCCATATTTTTCATCTTCTTCTGTTCTTTGCTCTCTTTCAACTATCTTCCCATTTTCAACAAAGTATTTCCCTCCCCCAACATAATAATTTCTAGCTACTGAGTATAAAAAATCATACTGAGGCTGATCAATAAATATTCTTGGCAAATAAATACTAGCCACTATTAATAGAATCATTAGCAAAGGAAGAAATAGGGCTAGGATAAGTGTTATATTTTTCTTTATTGTTTCCATGTACTTATTATATCATTTTCATAATTCTGTGCAAAACATTATTGACTCATAATCCCCCATCACTCACAATAAAATAAAAATATGGCCAAAAAAACAAATTTTGATATTGAGCGTGAAGAACGTCTTACCCGCCCACCAAGACTAAAGGGTAAGGTTAAAAACGCACAAACAAAAAATAAAAAGAAGGAGAAAAAAGATTAATCAATCAAAGGAACAAATAAGAACCCTTCGAAAACTTCTGTTTCTATTTTTCCATTAATCTTTTTAATTTTCCAAATACTATCCCTAATTGGAATAACCATTATTCCTCCTTCTTTCAATTGCTCAAGCAACAAAAAAGGTACGGTTTCTGCAGATGCAGAAACAAGTATTTTATCAAAGGGCCCCTTCTCTCTTAATCCTATTTCTTCTTTTGCCTCAAGAATAATACTGTTTTTAAAATTGTACTTTGATAAATTAGACTTTCCAAACAATACCAACTCTGGAAGAATCTCTACTCCCCAAACAAAACCATCCTTAGCTAAATATGAAAGCAAGGCTGTGGTCCAACCAGAACCAGATCCAACATCAAGAACTCTATCCCCTTTTTTGACCTGAAGAAGCTCTAACATAAACGCAACTGTTGTTGGCTGAGAAATAGTTTGACCATAACCTATTGGAAGAGGAATGTCTTTATATGCATCTTCTTTATATTCAGACAGAATAAAATCTTTTCTGTCAATATTCCTAAACGCCTCTATAACTGATTTTGTTTTTAGAATCCCCTCTTTTATTAAATTAAGAATTAATTTTTCCATTTCTTTTATTATAACAAAAAAACATCTTTTAAGATGTATTGTTTTCATAAAAAAAGGGCTAATAGTCCTTATTTGTTTTTGGGTACCTCCATTCTTTCCGCCCTACTTTTAGTATAAAGGATATACTCAATACTTAAGCGGAACAGAGCTCCGATTTCTTCGTCGGGACCATATCCTTCTATGCTCGCCTCTTCCAGATTAGAAATACTTAAAATCATAATACCCCCCTTTAAAGGTTGCCTATTCGATTATAACATCTTTTATTTTTTTGTAAATAGCTTTACTTTTGTTAAAAGCATTGTTATCCTAATTAAAAGGTTCTAATAATTAGTTTTAAAAAAACAAAAAAATGAACAAAGGTATATGGATAGCCATCATCGCAATCGCTCTTATAGGCTTTATATTCTTTCTAGGCAGTGATTATGATAAAGATGTAAGCCCTGAAAAAATAGCAGAAAATTGGATAACAAGTAATTCCTCTACTTATCTCTTCGATGGGGGCAATTTAAAATTATCAAACGTTAAAGATAATATTGAGGAGGGTAAACATATTGTCTATTTTACTTTTGATTCAAGAGCTGCAGGATATGGAGATAGAACAGGAGAAATTTTAGCTCAAGCAATTACTCCACACGAAATAAGAATCGTTATAAAAGACAGCAAAGTCATTGAAGCTATAACAGACGGAGTCTTTGATGAAATGACGAAAGAAATGACCAGTATTAGCTACCAAAAAGAAACTATTAAAATATACTTTCTAAATATCGAAGGGGAACAAGAAGAATTGGTTGAAGTCGAAAGAAACATATCTCTTGTTCCTGGGTTCTCTCTTCCCTATCTTAGTATAATTGAGCTTTTAAACGGACCTTCTTTTGAGGAAGCCAACAGCGGAATCTTTTCAATGATAAATCCAGGAACAGTAATGAACGACTTAACAATCGAAGGAAAAACTATAAAAATTGATTTTAATCAAAAACTTCAAGAAGGAATAGCTGGATCAGCTACAGTAATGGCGATAAGAAATCAAATAGAAAAAACTTTATTGCAATTTGATTATGTCGATGAAGTAATAATTTCTATAAACGGAGAAAGCGAAGAGATACTTCAGCCATAAATAAAAAAGTCTAATTAAAAAAATATGCCCTAGTGGCATATTTTTATTTTCTCTCTTTAAGTATTATTTCTTTTTTAATTTCTTTTCCCTCCCTTAAAAGCACTATCTTTATAGTCTCGCCTATTACACATTCTGAAAGAACATCGCTCAAGTTATTATCTTGAGTAATTTGTTTTCCATTTACCTCTAGAATAATGTCGTATTCCTTAATTCCTGCCTTCTCGGCGCTAGAACCTCTGGCCACAGCAGGCTCTCCAAACATCTCCCTAACAATTAATGCTCCAAAGTAGCAATCGATCTTATTGGACTTGGCTATTTGCTCATTTAAAACAACGTACTTTACTCCTAAATAAGGTCTCTTAATTCTTCCTTCCTTTTTAACTTCTTGCAAGTCTTCTTTAATTGTATTTATAGGTAAAGCAAAACCAATGTTCTGAGCCCCCATTACCATTGCTGTGTTTATTCCTACTACTTCCCCTTCCATATTGACTAAGGGTCCTCCAGAATTACCAGGATTAATTGCTGCATCAGTTTGAATAAGACCTCTCAAGCTTGTCATTTTTGGATCCATCTCACTACCGTTATGCGCTGTTATTTTCCTACTTAAACCAGAAACTATTCCTGCAGAAAGAGTGTCTTCAAATTCTCCCAAAGGATTGCCTACTGCTATAACAGACTCCCCTAATTCAACCTTATCAGAATTAGCTAACTTTAAAAAAGGAAAGTTATTTCTGTCTTTAATTTTAAGAATAGCTGTATCGGTTAATGGATCTCTAGATAAGACAGTTGCCTTGTATTTATGATCAGGATCGAATATGACGGTATATTCTGCATCATCTTCTTCAACAACATGATTACAAGTTAAAACATATCCATCCTTAGAAACAACAAAAGCAGAACCTCCCCCTATCTTTGTCTTCTGTTTTTCATTATTTAATTTTTTAGGAAAAGCTACTTTTTCTCCTTTAAAGGGAAGAAAATAAAACTCCTCTATTTTAGGTAAATCTTTTGAAGCTATAATCGTTACTACAGCAGGACAAACTTTTTTTGCTATTTCTACTATTGGTGATTTTTTCATAATTTAAAAAAATTATATCATAAAAATATATTGAAAACAACAAACAATTATGATACCATTTTCCTGTAATAGTCCCCGTAGTTCAATGGATAGAACAAGAGACTCCTAAGCTCTAGATAAAGGTTCGATTCCTTTCGGGGACAATAAAAAAGGGCCTATAGCTCAATTGGCAGAGCGCTTCCATGGCATGGAAGAGGTTAGGAGTTCAAGTCTCCTTAGGTCCACTTATTAATCTTTAACACATCTAACAGAGAAACCTATTCTTGGAGCTTGACCATCCCTACAAACGGTGGTATTCGATCCGATAATACGAAGATAAGGATAAGAAGTAGCAGACCAAAAATAACCATAACTACCAAGGTTCCTGAAAGAACCTGAAACCATTCCACCTTTTTGAGCATTAAAACCACTTCCCCCTCCTTCTTTCAATAATGCTCCAGCCGGATCACAGCTCCAGCTTGTTCTACTCGCCAAACACTCTCCCGTTGAAAGATAATTTTCTAGAGTATATTGTTCCGCATCAGTGGGGAGATGCCATCCTGAAGGACAAGCAGTTGTTGCTGCTTTCCAGTTATACAAAACACCATAAATATTATAATTTTGTGTTGCTCTGGCAGCACCAACGTTAGTTCCGCTATAACCATATACATAGTAGTAAGGATTAACATCTGAATATGTCGTTGGAGCATATACGTATGGAAGATAAGCTAAGTTTTTAGCCATCCAACATTGATCCCCTATTAATATTGCAGGATACCAATTACCATCACGAATATCTGTCACCCCTTCGCTACAATCTAAAAAGGATTCTACATATTCCATAAGAGAATCTGTATATCCTTTTGTCGCCACATGACTATCTGCTGTCGGTTCTAATACTGAAAAAGCTGAAGAGAATGTCCATGCTCCAGTAGAAGAGTCGCAATTAGTATGACTTCCTACCTTAAAACCGCCAACAACATGAAGGTTGGTTTCTGGAGAAATTGTTCCTATTCCTAACTTATTTGTAGAGGTATCAACACAAATATTAGAATTGCATTCCATTAAGCCCCAAGAATGTCCAGGATTTACTGCTAGTGCAAAAACAGCATCAAACGTTTTTAAATATTGCCACATTCCCAAGATAAGACCAAACGAAAGAATCAAACTGAAAACAATGTATCTTTTTTTATCCATAAAAAAACCTGTTTATCTTTCTATTATGTATATGTTAACCTTGCAATCATTTATTGTCAAACTAACTATTGTCCCAATCGGCAACGGACAAGACACTTAGTTGCTTTATAGTGATTATAAACACTTCCACTGGAGAAAAATACATACCAAGCATTTTCATCTCCAACAACAGAAGAAGACCAATAAGTAGAACCCTTGCTTGAAGGATCCCACAAAGGAGTGCAATAGCTCGGATTTACACATGTTCCTACGCTACCAGGACAAGATCCCCATCCACAATTAGAACATCCAAAATACCTAAGTTGTTCCCATGTGGGCAAAACCCAATTCCCTGCACCATATCCTGCATAACTTAAATTCTTACATTGATTTACGGCACTGTCCCAAGTATGTTCCCCTGTGCGTGTAGTTGTCCAAAGCCCTCCGTAATTGTCACAATAAACAACATCTCCCGATATCGTTCCTGTTGACCCATATTTTATATTCGTACCAGCACAAACTGGATGAATAGAAATATTTACCCACTCAATACCATTACATCCTTCAAAATATCCAGAATTATATCGAATAACACCCGCTGTATTATTATCACATCCATTATGATTACCGACTTTAACTCCTCCGACAACATCAAGTCTAGCATGAGGAGAGACTGTTCCTATCCCCACCCTATTAGTCGAAGTGTTTACACATAAATTATCGGCGTCACACTCTATTTCTTCCCATGGATGTCCAGGATTAGGATTATCTGCCAAAACTTGACTTATCCCTATGCTAAGACCAATTAAGAGAAAACTGATTATAATGTATTGTTTTTTATTCATGTGATTTTTTATTTTCAATTAATTAGTTTTTAACACATCTAACAGAGATGCCAACATTTTTAGCCGAAAGAGAACGCTGGACACTGGCAGGAGTATAAATATTAATATGTCTTCTCCAAGCGGTAGTTTCAACATAATCTGAAGACCATAATCCTCCACTTCCATTAAGATCATCAAAGTAATAATCTGTGGTACGATGACCCCCTATAGCATATTCAAACCCACTTCCACCTCCAATCTTTAATAATGTTCCAGCTGGATCACAACTCCAATCAGTTCTAGACGATGAACATGCTCCAGTTGAAAGATAGTTTTCTAAAGTATATTGTTCTGCATCAGTTGGCAAATGCCATCCTGCCGGACAAGCCGTTTGTGCCGCCGTCCAGTTATATAAAACACCGTATGTAGAATATATGTTCCCATAGGTAGGATCATTATATGCCATAGCATCATCTCTATCATTTCCATTATAACCATAAACATAATAACGAGCTAAACTATCAGATCCCTCTGTTTTTAAATTAACACTAGGTAAATAAGCTAAGTTCTTAGCCATCCAACATTGGTCACCAATTAATATTCCAGGATACCAATTACCATCACGAGTATCAAAAACTCCAAACCTACAGTCTACATATTTTTTTGTTGTTATATGAGTATCTTCCGTTGGTTCAATTACTGAAACAGGAGCTGTAAATGTCCATGCTCCAGAAGAAGAATCACAGGTAGTATAATCCCCTATTTTAACCCCTCCAAAAACATGCAAATTGGTTTCTGGAGAAGATGTTCCTATTCCCACCCTACTAGTTGATGTATTAACGCAAAGATTGCTTGAGTTACAGTCCATCTGATCCCAAGAGTGTCCTGGATTAACAGCTAAAGCTATCGCTCCACCCATCATTTTCATGTATAGTGCCAAACTTAAAACGAGACAGATTGCAGTAATGCTGATTTTGAAATACCTTTTTTTCTCCATACAATTTTTTATTATTTATGTTAATTTAAATTCACAATAAAAAATAAAGAAAGAAAAAGATATTATATTTTTTCAGTCCTTAACACATCTTACAGACAAACCGTATTCCTTAAGCGTAGAATTCCTTCCAACATCAGTATAACTACTATTTAAGTGTCTCCTAAATGCCTTCGTATCAGATAATTTCTTGTCAGGGTCAGAGGTAGATGACCAAAATCCTGCACTTCCACCTAAACCTTCATCAATCCAATAAAAAAACTTCCCATTTTCCTTATCTTTGTAACGATATCCTCCTATGGTAAATTCAAATCCACTTCCTCCTCCAACTTTTAATGATGTTCCTGCTGGATCACAACTCCAAGTTATTCTATCTGAAGAACAATTTCCCGAAGAAAAATATTTTTCCAACTTGTATTGTTCCGCATCAGTCGGCAAGTGCCATCCAGGAGGGCAAGCTAGTGTTGCTGCCTTCCAGTTATACAAAACACCATGTTTAGAGTAATTTGTTGTTGATCTTGCTTCAAAAACATCTGTTCCTAAATAACCATAAACATAGTAACAAGGAACGTCTACAGATCCTTTTTTGTAATAGGTTATTAAAGGAAGGTATGCCAAATTCTTAGCCATCCAACATTGGTTGCCAATTTGAATCGTGGGATATATATTTCCATCACGATGGTCAGTATAGTTTTCACCACAAGGAAAAGAAGAAAGATAAACCCATTCATTACCATTACAACCCTGAAAGTTTCCGTTAAAATACCTAATCACTCCTTCTGATTCAAAATCACAATCAGTATGTTTTCCTATTCTGAGACCTCCTACAATATCAAGCTTAGCCTGAGGATCAATTGTTCCCACCCCTACCCTTTTAATTGAAGTATTAATACAAAAGTCATCAGCGTCACACTCTAATTCAGTTACAAAATGTTTTGAATTAGAATTATCAGCCAAAGCAAACAGTGCATTGTATGTTCCCACATAATGAAGCAATGCAATAAAACTAATGAGAAGAATACCTATAACTATAAAGTATTGTTTTCCTTCCATGCAATTTTTATTAACTGTTTTGCTTATAATAACTTTTGAATGGTTATTATTCTTAATTTTATATCATTCTCAACTCTTGTCAAATATTTTGTAAAAGAAAACCGCCTAACGGCGGCATCTTCATATTTTTTTAAGTCTATCTTACAGCGTCTTTCAATCCTTTTCCTGCCTTGAACTTTGGAGTTTTCATTGCAGGGATTTTAATCTTTTCTCCTGTTTTAGGATTCCTTCCTTCTCTTGCGGCTCTTGCACCAACTTTGAAAGTTCCAAAGCCTGTCAATGTGACGTCTCCGCCTTTTGATAAAGTTTTTGTTATTTCTTCAAGAACTGTACTCAATGCTTCTCCAGCATCTTTCTTTGAAATTGCTGTTTTTTTAACTATTGCTTCAATAATATCTTCTTTTGTCATTGTAATATATTTTTAATGTTAATATATGTTCGACCTTTATTTCGCGTACTCTATTACTCTTGATTCTCTTATTAAAACTACTTTAATCTCTCCGGGATACTTTAATTCATCTTGAACCCTTTGAGCTATCTCTCGTGCTAACTTGTGTACAGTTAAATCATCTACTTCTTTTGGTCTAACAAAAATCCTTAATTCCCTACCTCCTTGTATTGCAAATGATTTTTCAACTCCATTAAACGAATTAGCAATGTCTTCCAAATCTTCTAATCTTTTTAGATAATTCTCTAAACTATCCTTTCTTGCTCCTGGTCTTGCTCCCGATATTTGGTCGGCTGTCTGAACAACAACCGCCTCTAAGGTTTCATAAGGATATTCTTCGTGGTGAGACTTTACTGCAGAAATTATTACTGGATCTATGTTAAATTTCTCTAAAACCTTACCTCCTATATCAGTATGCGACCCTTCTATCTTATAGTCAAGAGCTTTTCCTATGTCATGCAATAATCCTGCTTTTTTGGCAAGTGCAACATTAAGCCCTATTTCCCCTGCTATTGCCGCTGATAAATGAGCAACTTCTATAGAATGATTCAAGACATTTTGTCCATAACTTGTCCTATATTGAAGCCTTCCTAATAAATGAACTAGCTTCTCTGGCAAATCTAACACACCTACTTCGTAAACAGCTGCCTCTCCTGCTGCCTTTATCTTTTTGTTTACTTCTTCTTCGGCTTTTTCAATTTCAGACTCGATCCTAGCAGGCTGAATTCTGCCATCTCTTAATAGCTTCTCTAAAGTAATCTTAGCAATTTCTCTTCTTATAGGGTTAAAAGAAGAAATTATAACTAGCCCAGGAGTTTCATCAACAATCAACTCAACTCCGGCTGCTTTTTCAAAGGCCCTTATATTCCTTCCCTCTTTTCCAATAATCCTTCCCTTTATTTCCTCAGAAGGCAAAACAACTGACGATGTTGTAATTTCTTGAGTTTGAGGTAGTGCATATGCCTGCACCGCTGAAGCAATAATTTCTTTTGCTTTTCTTTCATACTGCTCCGTTCCCCTTTCTTCGAGCTTTCTTATTCTCTCTAAGACTTCAACTTGATACTCTTTTTCTGTTTTTTCTAGTAAATCAGCTAAGGCTTGTTCCTTGTTCAACCCAGCTATTTTTTCTAACTTTGTAATTGACTCTTCTTTTAACTTTTCTAACTCTGCCTTTATTTCTCTCAACTTCTCAATCCTTTCGTTTGCCTCTTTTTCTTTTTGAAGAACCTGCTTCTCTTTTTCTTCAGTTTCTTCTTCTTTTTTAAACAATCTATTTTCAGCCTTGATAACTATCTTCTGTCTCTCTTCAAGGTCTGCAGAAACTTTCTTTTCGACTTCTACTGCTTTCTCTTTGGCGTTTCTCATTATATCCTCTGCTGTTTGCCTTGTTTGTGTTATCTTTTTCTGCAATTCAGCTTCAATTGTTCCTGCTCTTTTTCTAGCAATGGACTGACGAATA